>Ga0208134_1000005_pt1 | contig 122219 bp, 81 predicted proteins | sample VirMetDEL_Mar_31_FD_184515 | JGI IMG/M metagenome (GOLD analysis project Ga0208134, IMG submission 184515) | Aqueous microbial communities from the Delaware River and Bay under freshwater to marine salinity gradient to study organic matter... | ecosystem: Environmental > Aquatic > Marine >...
ATCTTAGTGATTAGCTCCATACACCAATTGCTCTGATGATTTTCAATGAGTCAGCTTCAAATTCCTCAATAATGTATTGAGGCACCTTGTCTGCGTCTCCGTCAATCGTCCATTGAGCGTCAGCATATAACTTCACCACGACTCCAATTCCGTCTTCGAATAACTGCCCGTTAACAATGTAAGATTTGATAACCTTACTTGTAGTTTCCTCAGCATTTGACTCAGCGCTCGCTTCAGCAGATTCCTCTGTGCTTACTACCTGAGCATCGTCTCCGCTTTGCTCAGCCTTGATAAACTTGATAAGATTAGCAATTGAGCGCGATGCAGTTACGTTCCCTGAATTCTCCATGGTTGTACATTGTCGCTTGTATTTTGATACAATGTTTTGGTCTTCCACAACCACTTTACCTACTCTGTTTTGGTCAGCAAAGAATGAATACTTCCACCCGAAGATATCCATAGCGAATTCCTCTTTTGTCATTACAATTCCTGCATATTCAAAGCATTGCTTTCCTTCAGGTGATTTAAACCATTGGTAGGTCAGGTGCACCTTTTTAGCTAGCTTGATTTTCTTGTCGAATGCAGTCACATCATTAGCATTCAATTCATTCAATAGGGCAACTGCACCATTGAATTCCGCTACATTGCTTTCTAGCAATTCAGCTACGTTTGTGTTAATTGCTCTCATAATTTATGCGTTTAATTGGTTATGGTTAAGACAATGCCCGAGGGCATTGTTTCGTCTATTGAAGACTCGTCAGTTAACCTATTGATTGATTTCCCAAGGTAACTTCCCTGTCTTAGCATCCTCCCACAATCCTGTCTCCAAATTCACAAATAATTTACTTCCTTTCCCAATGGTTAAGAATACGTTTTCCACATCCTCCATAGGTATCAAAGACATCTCATGGTTCTCGAATACTACCACGTTATGTATTCCAATCTCAATGATTTCTACTTCTGAGAATTCTGTCATCATGGTCAACTTTGCATGAATCTTTGACTCCTTTGCTAATGTCACACTACCGAATGCGTTCGATAAAATTCTTTTAGTTTCTCTCATAATTCGTTGATTTTAAGTAAGTTAGGTTAATTTCGCTTGAGGTGTATCCCCATCCGCAATGCTAAGATACGTCTAATTCTCGTATAAAAAAACTATATGCAGATTATTTATACATTATTTTGACAGAATTTGTACAAGCGCAGTAAACACGCAATATGCAGCGCGGTGTATTTGGGGCAATTTATTTGGGGCTAATTTGGTCGGGCGGGGGCAATCTCTTATGTGCTGATATGCAATATTGAGATTTGTCTTTGGGGCAAAGACATGGAGCGCAGTGAATACGCGGTAGAATCCGTTATAACGGAACACGTAAAACGTGGACGGACGGGGGACGGGGGACGGACGGACGGGGGACGGGGACGCGTAGCAAAACGTCAAAAAATCCACATGCGCAGGACAAAAGCACACCCCCACCCTTGAAAAAAAAATCGGTTTCGTTCGAGGGTGCGCGCGCGTGCGGCGGGGGGGAACCCACAACCTACACATATCTAAAAATTTTTGTATCTTTACCCCATGTATGAGATAGAACTACAGAATAGAATTAAGATAGGTTTTTGCTTAGGCTTTGGTATATACCCAAACGATAAGGATTATAACTTCTCGGAGTACATTTTATATTTAGGATTAATTAGTATACACATAAAAATTTTCAGGGATGAACTATAGTGGATTAAAAGTAAAGGACGGTCGATTGATTAATGATAGACCAACAGGTAAAAGCGGTATTGAAGAGGCTTCAGAAATTCGCAAGGCTGTAAAGATGAACGAGAAGGCAAATGTTATTGCTAACGGAATAGAAAAAGCTGAAATGCGTAAGGATATGCGCAACATGTTCGGCAAATAACATCATTGTGTTTGATGGTTGAATTGATTGGGTAGTGACTTTCAATTCGTAAGAGAGGGGTTATCCCCTCTTTTTTTGTTTATGCTTTGACAATAGTCGTCATAAATAGTTAATATTATGATGATTTAATGACAACTTTAAAAACGTAAAATATTGGTTATCAATTACTTTGATAATAATGATAACTTTTTACTTAATTTGTAGTGAATAAAAAAAGAGAGAGAGAGATATATTATATATATATATATAGAGCGACCCTAACGAATCAATAGTTTATTACTTTATTAAAAAAGATTTACTATCTTTGTGTGAAATCAAATCAAATAACAATGAATCAAACAGGATACACTCCGAAAGATTTACACTTCGATAAGGAAGGTAGAGAAAAACTATTCAGCGGTTTAGATAAAATTGCTACCGCTGTGAAGAGCACACTTGGTCCTCAAGGTAACACGGTGCTTATTGAATCACAAGAACATACTCATGGGATGACTGTCACCAAGGATGGTGTAACTGTAGCGAAGTCAATTGCTTTGCTTGACCCTGTGGAGAATCTAGCAGTCAGAATCATGAAGGAGGCTTCGGAGAAGACTGCTGTATCTGCGGGTGATGGAACGACTACAGCTATTGTTCTATCTGAGGCTTTGGTAAACGCAGGTGTTTTATGCATTGATGAAGATAATAATAAAACTGCTGTTTTCAGGGAGCTAGTTAAAGCAACTAGTCATGTTGTGGACAAGTTAAAGAAAATGAGTAAGCCTGTTACTGATAAGAAGCTAGCTAGTGTAGCTACTATATCGGCTAACAATGACCCTGCGGTTGGTAAGATTATTGCTGACGTGTATAAGGAGGTTGGTTCAAATGGTATCGTTACCGTTGAGCGCAGTCAAACTGCTCAGACCTACTACGAGACTACTAAGGGTATTAAGGTTGACAGGGGCTATACCTCTAACTTATTCATTAACAATCACAAGAAGGACGAGTGCATACTCGAGGATACTTATGTCTTGGTTAGTGACGCTGAGATAAGTAACGTGCTACAGATTGAGAATGTTCTCAAGCCTATCATTACTAACAACAGCAAGCTGCTTATTATTGCGCCATGCTCTACTAATGTGGTAAACACGTTGGCCGCTAACGTAATGAAGAACGGCTTAAAGATATGCGTGATACAGCCGCCGAACTTTGGCTACAAGCAGCACGAGCTGATGAATGATATTGCATTGTCTGTTGGGGCTACCTACTACAGTGAGAAGACGGGTGATGACCTGAGCTTAATTACCGCGGATGACTTGGGTAAAGCCAAGAAGGTTATCGTGGGTAGAAACCAAACAATTGTCATCAAGGATGATGAGGTGGTGTCAGAAGAATCTATACAGGAGCGTGTAGAGCAATTACAGGACGCTCACGAGCTTTCAATGAGTAAGGATGAGAAAGAGTTCATTCTGTCTAGGATAGCGTCTCTAACGGGCGGAATCGGCGTTATATACGTAGGTGGTAACACTGACCTAGAGCAGAAGGAGTTGCATGACCGTGTTGACGATGCTGTATGCGCAGTTCGCTCAGCTACCGTCGAGGGTATACTACCGGGAGCGGGTATGTCTTTAGCTTACATTGCCGAGAACATCGAACTGAATCATGAGTGGGGTGCTGACAAGTTCTCTGCCTATGAGATGCTTAAGATAGCTTTAAAAGCTCCTGCACAAACAATTCTTGAGAACGCGGGTCTTAGTTACTATGAAATGTATAGTGAGGATAAACCGAAAAAGGGGTACGGGTATGACGTTAAAAATGGCAAGCACGGTAACCTAATGAGCATGGGCGTTATTGACCCAATGAAGGTTACTAAGAGTGCGCTTCAAAATGCTGTGTCAGTAGCTGTCACACTTCTCAGCACCAACGCTATTGTGACAATGGCACGTAGCTATGAGACCAAGTAATGGACAACAAGAAGAAGACACCCCCAAAGGGGAATGTACGGTTTAACGTAAGCTTATCGGCAGAGCAGAAGAAGGCCAAGGAGAATATTATAGCTCATGCGTTCAGCTTTGTTGTAGGTAAGGCAGGGTCGGGAAAGACCCTCCTTGCTGTACAAGTGGCTTTGGATATGTTCTTCAAGCGTCAGTACAATAAGATAATCATTACTCGGCCAACCATCGCCACTGAGGACAATGGATTCCTGCCCGGCAACGAGAAGGAGAAGCTAGAGCCGTGGCTTGTACCTATTATGTCTAACATGCGTAAGGTGTATAACAAGCCTGACAAGATAGCTAAGATGGTTGAGCAGGAGGAGATTGAGCTAGTGTCACTAGCACACTTCCGTGGACGCACCTTTGACAATGCTGTGGTTATAGTGGATGAGTTTCAGAACCTCACCAAGGCGCAGTTGCGTATGGCACTAGGTAGGCTAGGGAAGGACTCGATAATGATTTTCTGCGGGGACAATCAACAGATTGACCTAGGGGATGTAAACAACTCAGCGATACAAGAGCTTGCAAAGATAAAAGATAGCGACCATGTGTTCAAGGTTATCCTAGAGGACAACCACAGGCACAAAGCTATTGACGATGTACTTAAACTTTTAACAGGATACTAAATGAAACCAATAGGAAAATATATTGCAATCAAAAAGGTTAAGGAAGAGATAACCACCAAGTCAGGACTACTTCTCTCAGGAGATGATGTCGATGGTATAAGATACAAGAAAGCAACAGTCGCTGAGTCGGGTACTGACGTAACTGTAATCAATAAGGGAGACACGATTTACTATGACAGCAGAACGGGTTACACCATGTTCATTGAGGACGAGCAGTTTACTATTATTCAGGAGCACGATGTCGTTGTTGTCGTATAGACTTATTTAGATTCTTTATAAAATTTCGATACACCTTATCGGTGTATTTAACATTCTTAGCGAACATAGGGTTTGCTGATTGGCTAGTGGGGATTTCTTCCCCACTTAGTTTTTTATAGATAGAGGTGCACACTCTCTTAGCCTTGTATGACAGAACGTATACCGCCTTGGTAGGGCCGTTACGTTTTCTGAAGGTCTGTATCCATCCCTTGGCGTGTAGCCTGTCAAACCTTTTATCCTCCCAACTTAGTAGCTCATCAAACTCATTGAACTTATCCTTAGTGAAGTATCCTTCTGAGTTTAAGAATAATATTACATCAAGGTCTGACTGTGTTAGGCCGTACTTAGCTTTTATGAAGTATCGTATTACTCTCCAATACTTTAGGTAGTCATTATTCATTCGATTTAATTTTGTAGATTTGTAATTACAAATATAGTAATTATGAAACAACCTAGTAAGCAGAATAAATTAACTAGAGTGAGTAAGAAGATAGAGTCTTTAAAAAAGAAGTTATCGAACCCTGACACAGCATCCTCTAAGGTAAACGCTTTAAGCTCAGAGCTTAAGGCTAATAAGAAGAAGTTAAAAGATTTAAAAGGTGGTGGAAAAGGAATAATAACATACGCAGGACCTAGGAAGACAGGTTTTGATAAGGCGTGGCAGAAGAGAACTAATGACCTAGCAAGTGTGTGGAACGGTACATACGTATCTAAAAAGAAGAAGTAGATGACTAATATACCTGAGGGAACAAAATTTCACGGAGTAGCATCATTTGTAGACACCACCAATAGAGGGTCGGTATCCGCTAACGCTATGCGTGACGCTTATACTATTGAGGATATAGGCTCGGCTGTAGACACTTATATTATTGAGAATGGTATAACAAAGCTTATACCTGAGTTTATAACTATAGGTCCTGACACTACTACAGTGTACACAGGTAATAGGAATATAGTGGACCTTGATTGGGTAGGCGGTTCAGGTGTTCATATATTTCAGCTACCTGCCGCAGACGCTATTCCTTATAGAGTTATACGTATTGTAAATAATTCAACGGTTACTGCTAATGATAAGGTTCACGTCTCACCTATAGTTCCTGAAACGGTTGATGGAGACCCGTACTATGTACTTAACAAACCCTACAATGGGGTGGCAGTATGGTCTGATGGAACTAATTGGACAGTAATACAAGCTAAGTCAACTTAAAATAATTTTTAGCTATCTTTGTATAAAATAATAGTATTATGAAAAAGCAAGGTTACAATTCAAGATTAGATGAATCATTAGGAGCTAAGAACGGTAAGAAGTCACAGTCAATGAAAGATAGACGTGATGAGTCAAAGGCTATATCAAAGAAAGACTACGGCCACGCATACGGTGGAGACCACTCAATGTCTTACGAGCACCAATGTATTAAGGACCGCAAAGTAGGAGCACACCTAGGAGCTATAATTAAAAAGTAACAATACAACTACCAAATGAAATCAAGAGGACTAGGAGATTCAATAGAAAAGTTCACTCAGGCAACCGGTATTAAGAAGGTTGTTCAGCAGGTGGAGAAGGTTACAGGGAAAGACTGTGGCTGCGGTAAAAGAAAGGATACATTAAACAGGGCGTTCCCCTATAACAAAAACAAATAATGGCATATCAAAGATTACAAGTTGGAAGGGCTTTAGGAGTAATTCCAAGTGACACTATTAACATTCCTAATGTAGCAGCAGTAGCAACTTCAGGAACAACCACTAACGCTTCAGGACCTCCCGGAGTCCTTCTTGCGGATAGCACTAAAAACTTTCCTGAGCTAGGAGTTAAGGTAGGTGATATTGTTGTTGCGGGTAACGACATTTATACTGTTACAGGCTTAGTAGGTACTAATTATGTAGAAATTTCAGGGTCAACCTCTGTATCAAGCGGTGTTTCTTACACTATATACTCACAAGCTGACAACCCAAGTAATGGTTGTACCCTTTATGTAGGGCTTGCGGGTAACCTAACTGTACAGACTGTTGGCGGTGATGTTGTTCAGTTCACAGGAGTACCTACAGGTTCATTTATACCTGTTCATGTTCTTAAGGTTATGTCAACAGGAACAGACGCGCAGAATATTGTAGCCCTTTGGTAGTATGATAGGAACAGGTAATGGTATAGGGATAGGTGCAGGTAATGGACTACTGTCAAATACTTGGGGTGCAGGAGAGGAGCTGTTTAAGGATGGCTACTTTGTTCATATTCTTGAGCAGGTAGGTGGTGACTTTTTACGTAATCAAATTACCCAACAACTTTGGCCTGAAGGCCCCCCAAATCCAAATAGAGTTTTTAACTATTTTAGTGGTACTATAGAGAATAAGCCTTATTCAGGCAATAGCTTTTATAACACCTCAAGTACAGGTTGGGTAAGCATTCAAACAACGGGAGCTCAAGGATGGGGCGGCGGTGGATACGCTGTTGGAAGTACACCTGTTTTCGTTCCTGCAAATTTTAGTTCTTTTACATTTAATTTTCATGTAGCTCTTAAAGCAACGCAAGATTTTGCATTTCAGTTAGAGTTAGGTGGGATAAGTAATAGTCAAGCTATATTAACATTTGGCTCATCACAAGGAGGCCCTGAAGATTATTATTTACCAAGAGACGGTAAGTGGCACTCGTTTGATATTCCTGCATCAGTTATAGTAGGAAAAGGCTACATTGCATCCAACCCCGGAAATTCCGGAACAATAACAAACCAAGGATACCTAGCTTTTATCTTTCCCGTTAATCCTGTTGGAGGTGGGTTAGGAATAGAGGTAGATGCAACATTTTTTTATAACCCTAATGGTTCAAGATAATGAATTGGGATACTAACACAACCTTCGGGGATTACGAAATTATTTACGTATGATAAATAAAGCAAAGAAAGAATCGGCAATAAAGAGGGCAGGTGTTAGAGGTTTAAACAAACCTAAGAGAACACCATCTCACAAGAGTAAGTCACACGTCGTGGTTACAAACTGCAACGGGAAAATAAAGACTATACGCTTTGGTGAGCAAGGTGCTAGCACCGCAGGAAAGCCTAAGGCAGGAGAAGGAAGTAAGATGAGAGCTAAAAGAAAATCTTTCAAAGCTCGTCATGCAAAGAATATAGCTAAAGGAAAATGCTCTGCAGCGTATTGGGCTAATAAAGAAAAATGGTAAGCTAATGAAATTAGGAAAGGATACAGATATTAGTTTAACCTTTGAATCCCTAGGAATGGTAGGGTTTTTTATATTTAGCCTAGTAGCGATGTGGTTCACTCTGCAGAATGATATAGCAGAAGCAAAAGAGTTACCTAAACCTACTGACCCTGAGATTACAAGGATAGAGTTTGATATGAAGGACCAACTGATTCGTCAGACTATTATGTCTACTCAGGAGGATGTATCGGAAATGAAGGATGACATAAAGCTCATCAAAGAAAAGCTGTATGAATAAAATTCTACTTACATTGTTTTTCTCATTAACTCCCTTAACAGCAAAGGGTCAATCCTCAATAGGGGTCGATAACTTTGATTGGGAGATACGAAGAGGTGTTACAGTAGTGGAGTTTTGGGCAGGATGGAATAGAGGGAATGAAATATTATTTCTACATGAGTTAAATAATTGCAGGGCTTATAGACATATAATAAAAAGAGATAGGTCACTTTTAGAAAGATTTAAAGTATCCGCAGCTCCAACCTTAATAATATTTAAGAACGGAGAGGAAAAGTATAGGTTTGCCCCAAACATTATGTTAAAGGTAACCGCGACTAAAGAACAAGTACAATCAGCTGTCAACGATTTATAATTAAAACAATGATTACCATTTGCTCATCAGTAGTATTATCAACAGTAATATTAAGCTACGTTTATTGTGGAGGAAGATAAGTTAAACATATCGGAAGGCTCTAAGATTAATCTAGATATAAAGACGCTTATCAGTATCGTCATAGGTATAGTTTCTATGGCAGGGATATGGTTTACACTGACCGCTGAGATAGCTCAACTACAATTAGATGTGGTTCGCATGCAGGATGCTGTACATCTAAACGAAGAGTTTAGAATTAAATGGCCTCGTGGTGAGATGGGTGCATTGCCTGACGACGCAAAACAAGACCTTAGAATTTCGTATCTTCAAAAAGACGTAGATTACTTAAGAACTGTAGTCAAAGAATTAGAAATAACCCAAGCAAAAAATCAAGTAGATGAGATTAAGTAAGAACTTTGTATTGTCTGAAATAACGCATAGCAATACAGCTAAAAGATTAGGGATAAAGAATGAACCTACGAAAGACCATCTTAAGAATCTCCAACTCCTTGTCAGAGGTGTGGTACAGCCTGTTCGTGATGGGGTTGGTGCTATCAGGGTTAGTAGTGGTTATCGCAACCCGACACTCAATGAGGCGATTGGCGGAAGCTCTCGCAGTCAGCATTGTAAGGGTCAAGCGGTGGACATCCAACATTGGTCAAAAGGTCAGATGGATAATAAAAAAATTTACGACTATATTCTAGATAACGATATTGAGTTCGACCAAATGATTAATGAGTTTGATTACTCGTGGATTCATATATCTTACAGTGAAACTAAGAACCGTAAGCAAGTGTTAGAGGCTTATAAGGACGACAACAACAAGACGGCTTACAGACACCCAAGCGACAACATAAAAGCATTATGATAAAAACAATTATACAAAGCCTCGTAGGACAAGCTTCTACAATTATTGACGAAGTAGTTACTACAGATGAAGAAAGAATACAGCTTAAGCAGCAATTTAAAAAAGCTGTTAAGGAGCATGAGAAAGATATGTTTGCCCTCGAGGTTAAAGACCGAGATAGTGCACGAGAGATATATAAAGATGATGCTATTATACAGAAGGTATTAGCGATAATATTTACAGTCGCTTATTTCTTTTTGTCTTACACGATGTTTAAGTATTTTGTACTTAACACACTAGAGCTTTCAGATTACGAGATAGGATTTATTAGTACGGTGTTTGGTGCTATGAGTAGTAAGGTGAATACGATAATTGATTTCTTCTTTGGTGGCTCTTCAAAAAAGTAAACCATGAAAAATTAATTTGTATCTTTGCTGTACTAAATTAAATCAAATGAAAAAGTTAGAACAACAGGAGTTAGACACGCTACAAGAGTCTATGAAGAAGTACAATGAATGTAAGATGCAGTTGGGAGAAACTGTCTTACGTCAGCAAGCTTTAATGATGCAGGTTACAATGATTCAGAAAGAGTCAAAATCTTTTGAGGATTTATTGATAAAGAAGTACGGTCAAGACTCAGTGATAGATATGAAAACCGGGGAGGTAAAGCCTTCTGAAAAAAAATAAGATATGCCAAAAATTAGCTCATATAACCAAGCAGCACCCGCAGAATTAACGGATAAGTTAATAGGTACAGAAACTTCAGCTCTTAATGCTACTAAAAATTTCACATTAGGTGGCGTGCTAGCTTTATTTAATAGTGCTAGTATTCCCTCAACTTTAACATCAACAGGGACTAAAGGTCAGATTGCTGCAAACGAAACACATTTATATATATGTGTGGCCACTGATACTTGGAGAAGAGTAGCTTTATCTACATTCTAGAGTTATGGATATTAGAAAAATATCTGTAGGCCCTGACTACAAGTCGGGAGCTATGCATTACCTCGTAGGGCAGGATATACTTAACAGCTCTCACAAGATACATCTTATTCAGCAAGATAAGGATTCTCAATCTATAAAAGTTTGGATTCAGAGGGAGGATGAGATTCTTCTTTGGAAAGAATTCAATTCAAATATGCCAATTTCAATCGAGTACAATATAAATTTTTAAGATGAGCGAAGACCAAAAAGATGCCTTAGAGCAACTTAAGAAATCAGAAGAGTCAGCAAAAGATACGTTTGACTCATGGGTAAACAACTTAGAAGACCAAGAACAGCCTGATGCTTGCAGCATTGATGACGAGGACTGTGAAGCCTGTGGGTCGTAATGAAGTCTCCATTTAATTTTATTGTACGCCCTTTAGAAGGGAAGAGATATAACAACACCAAGAGTATTGGAGGGATGGAGTTTGTGGTTAGCACATCAGAGGAAGACCATAAGTTCTCTAACCGAGAGGCTATTGTTGTCGAGACACCTGTAGGATATACAGGGGATATAAAGATTGGGGATACACTGCTTGTGCACCACAACGTGTTTAAGTTCTACAACGACATGAAGGGTAGGCGTAAGAGTGGTAAGAGTTACTTTAAGGATGATTTGTTCTTTGTAGATAACGACCAATTTTATTTATACAAGCAGGATGGTAAATGGAATAGCCACGATAGGTTCTGTTTTATAGAGCCTGTAGCAGTTGTAGAAACCTTTATAGATAAGTCGTGTAAGTACGAACCCTTAATAGGTCGTGTTAAGTACCCTAACGATTACTTAAAGTCAAAGGACATAAAGGAAGGTGACTTGGTTACCTTCAGTCCTGATAGTGAGTACGAGTTTAAGGTAGATGATAAAACCCTTTACAGAGTATTCGACCATCAGGTAACCATGAAGCTATAGTATGGACTCAAAAGATTTACGTAAGGAAATTATAGAGGCGGGTTATAAAGCTGTCAAGCAACTCATTAAGGTTGCGAAGGAGGATATTATAAAGCCTGACCCTATGGATGAGCTTGCAGCGGATAAGTTAAAAAACGCAGCAGCATCAAAGAAGCTTTCTATATTCGATGCTTTTGAGATATTAAAAAGAATTGACAGCGAGCAGGAAACTTTAGATATAGAATCTAAAGGCCCTAATAGAACAGACACTAAACAAGGATTTGCAGAACGAAGGTCAAAATAACTTATATCGTGTTATTCCCGATTACATTCCCTCAAGGCCACTATCGAAAAAGAATGGTAGCCGAAGTTGGTTGTATGGGTACAACGAGGAGTATGACTTTATAAACATTTCTAAGACAGGGCAGGTAGGTGAGGTAGTTGAAATCTCAGGGCTACGAATAGGGTTACCGCCTGCACCTAAGGATTGCCATAAAAGACATAACGCAAAATCACAGCAGTATTGGGAGCGTCAAGAGTTTCCAAAAGAACTACAAAAAATAAACTCTATATTTCAATGGAATGAGATGCCGTCACCTTTTAAGGATAGATGGGTTGACTATATAGAGTCTGAGTTTGATAGAAGGGAGGAGGGGCATTGGTTTATGAATCATGGTGACCCGACCTACATAACAGGTTCACACTATATGTATCTTCAATGGACTAGTATAGATGTAGGTTATCCCGACTATCGAGAAGCTAACAGAATATTTTTTATTTTTTGGGAGGCGTCAAAAGCTGACAAGCGTTCTTTTGGTATGACATACCTTAAGATAAGACGTTCAGGATTTTCCTTTATGGGGTCCTCGGAAGCAGTGAATACGGGTACGCTAGCAAAAGACTCTAGGGTAGGTATACTATCTAAAACAGGTTCGGATGCTAAGAAAATGTTTACCGACAAGGTTGTGCCTATTAACAGTAGACTACCTTTCTTCTTTAAGCCAATCATGGACGGTATGGATAAGCCAAAGACAGAGCTTGCCTTTAGAATTCCTGCATCTAAGATTACTAAGAAGAATATGTACGACACTGAGGCTGAGGAGCTTGAGGGGTTGGATACTACAATAGATTGGAAAAATACGGATGACAACTCCTATGATGGTGAGAAGTTATTACTGCTAGTACATGATGAGAGTGGTAAATGGATTAAGCCGAACAACATCTTAAATAATTGGCGTGTAACAAAAACATGTCTACGTTTGGGTAGTAAGATTATCGGTAAGTGTATGATGGGTTCTACATCCAATGCATTATCTAAGGGTGGTAACAACTTTAAGAAACTTTACGAAGACTCTGATGTAAATACTAGGAATGCCAACGGGCAGACTAAGAGTGGTATGTACGCACTGTTTATTCCTATGGAATGGAACATGGAAGGTTTTATTGATAGATACGGCATGCCTGTATTTAAAAAACCTAAGAAGCCTGTGTTAGGTGTTGATGGTGAGATGATAAGTAATGGAGCTGTAGATTATTGGGAGGCTGAGGTTGAGTCACTTAAAAGTGACGCTGACGCTTTAAATGAATTCTACAGACAGTTTCCTAGAACAGAGTCGCATGCTTTTAGGGATGAGAGCAAGTCGTCGTTATTTAACCTTACTAAAATATATCAGCAGATAGACTATAACGATTCATTGATTACAGAGCACCACGTAACGCGTGGCTCATTTCATTGGAAGGGAGGGGTGAAGGATACTGAGGTTGTATTTAGCCCCGATACTCGTGGTAGGTTCTTGGTAAGTTGGATTCCTAATAAGAATCTTCAGAACAGGTCTGTAAGTAAGAGAGGCAACAAGTACCCGGGTAATGAGCATATAGGTTCATTTGGATGTGACTCCTATGATATATCAGGAACGGTAGGCGGTAAAGGGTCTAACGGCTCTTTGCATGGGCTTACTAAGTTTAACATGGATGAGGCACCTAGCAATGAGTTTTTCTTAGAGTATATAGCTAGGCCGCAGACTGCAGAGATATTTTTTGAGGAGGTTCTGATGGCGTGTATATTCTACGGCATGCCACTTCTTTGTGAGAACAATAAACCAAGGCTCTTGTATCACTTTAAGAATAGAGGCTACAGAGGTTACTCAATGAATAGGCCTGACAAGGTATTTAATAAGCTTTCAAAAACAGAGAAAGAGTTAGGAGGAATACCTAACTCGTCTGAGGACGTAAAGCAATCACATGCCTCAGCTATTGAGTCGTACATAGAGAAGCATGTCGGTATAGATATGAGTGGTGCGTATAGGGATTCTGATGAAATGGGCTCAATGCCTTTTGCTAGAACTCTTGAGGATTGGGCTAGGTTTGACATTAACAATAGAACAAAGTTTGATGCCTCGATTAGCTCAGGGTTAGCTATCATGGCTAATCAGAAAAGCTCGTATCAGCCCGAACAAAAACAGTCAAAAATAAGTGTTACCTTTGCTAGATACAATAACAAAGGGTCAATCAGTGAATTACTAAGATAGATGAAAGAGGTAAATGTAAACATATCGGCTGCAGGTTTTCCTAGTCAATTTGTTTCAGATGCAGAGAAAGCAACTGAAGAATTTGGGATACAGATAGGTCAAGCAATACAGTACGAATGGTTCAAGAGAGATGGTAATTCATGTAGATACTACGACCAATGGAGAGACTTTCATAGGCTAAGGTTATACGCAAGGGGTGAGCAGTCTGTTGCTAAATATAAGACTGAGCTTGCCGTTGATGGTGACCTTTCATATTTAAACCTTGATTGGACTCCCGTGCCTATACTTCCTAAGTTTGTAGACATCGTTGTTAACGGAATGTCTGACAGACTTTTTAAGGTTAAGGCTTACGCTGAGGATGCAATATCACAAGAGAATAGAAGTAAGTTTCAGGAAATGATTCAAGGTCAGATGGTTGCTAAACCAATCCTTGAGACGATACAGAAGAACACAGGTATGAACCCGTTTACTATGGAGCCTGACGACTTACCTGAGAATGACGAGGAGCTTTCCTTGTACATGAACTTAAACTACAAGCCGGCTATTGAAATAGCTGAGGAGACTGCTATTGATACTTTATTCTCAGAGAATAAGTACGCAGACCTACGAAAAAGATTTGACTACGACCTTACCGTTTTAGGTATAGGTGTAGCAAAGCATGAGTTTTTACCGGGTGCAGGAGTTCAGGTAAGCTATGTAGACCCTGCGAATGTGGTGTACAGCTACACCGAAGACCCACACTTTAAAGATTGTTTTTATTGGGGTGAGATTAAAACTGTACCTATTGTTGAGTTAATTAAGATTGACCAATCACTTACTAATGAGGATTTAGAAAAAATCTCTCAGCACAGTCAGAGTTGGTATGACTACTACAACACGGCTCAGTTTTACGAGAATGATATTTTCTATAAGGACACAGCTACCTTAATGTACTTTAACTATAAGACAACTAAAAAGATTGTCTACAAGAAAAAGGTATATGACAATGGTGGTTCTAAGATGATTGAGAAGGATGACCAATTCAACCCACCCGTGGAGATGATGGATGAGGGTAACTTCGAGAAGGTAGAAAAAACTATTGACGTTTGGTACGAAGGCGTTATGGTTATGGGAACAAACATATTACTTAAATGGGAAATGGCTGAGAATATGGTTAGGCCTAAGTCTGCTAGTCAGCACGCTATCCCTAACTATGTAGCCGTAGCTCCTAGGATGTATAAAGGAAATATTGAGTCTTTAGTAAGAAGAATGATTCCTTTTGCTGATTTGATTCAGATGACACATCTAAAGCTTCAGCAGGTAATATCAAGAGTTGTTCCTGACGGTGTTTATATTGATGCGGATGGACTGAATGAGGTAGACCTTGGAACAGGTAGCGCGTATAACCCTGAGGATGCTTTAAGATTATACTTCCAAACAGGTAGTGTAATTGGTAGGAGCTACACGCAGGATGGTGACTACAATCAAGGTAAAGTTCCTATTCAGCAGCTAACGTCAAATTCAGGTGCTAGTAAGACGCAAATGCTTATTGGTAACTATAACCATTACCTAGGAATGATTCGAGCTGTAACAGGCTTAAATGAAGCTAGAGACGGTTCTACACCCGACCCTAATTCTTTGGTTGGTGTACAAAAGTTAGCAGCGTTAAATTCTAACACAGCTACAAGGCACATTCTAGATGGTAGCCTTTATATGTATAAAACATTAGCTGAAGCTTTGACGTACAGGGTTTCTGATATACTAGAGTATGCTGACTTTAAAGATGAGTTTGTTAATCAGATAGGTAAATACAACGTGTCCATCCTAAACGAGATTAACAGTCTATACATTTATGACTTTGGAGTTTTCATTGAGGTATCTCCTGATGAAGAAGAAAAGGCTCAGCTTGAGCAGAATATACAGATGGCTTTATCTAAGGGTGATATAAACCTAGAGGACGCTATTGATATTAGAGAGATAAGAAATTTAAAGCTCGCTAATCAATTACTTAAAGTAAAGAGAATTAAGAAGCAAGAGCGTGACGAGAAGATGGCTATGCAGAAGCAGGCCATGACAGCTCAGCAACAATTAAAATCTCAAGAAATGGCGTCTCAGGTAGCTATGCAAAAGATTCAAGCAGAGAGTCAGGCTAAGATGCAGCTCAAGCAAGCTGAGATAGCTTTTGAAATTGAGAAGATGAATAATGAGGCTCAGCTTAAATCCATGCTAATGGATAAAGAGTTTAGTCTTAACATGCAGCTACGTGGTGTATCTGAGCAAGCTTTAGACCAAAGAGAATCTCAAAGAGAGGACGCTAAATCAGCTCGTATTAGTCAGCAGAACACAGAGCAGAGTAAATTAATAAATCAGCGTAAGAACAACCTACCGCCTCAGAACTTTGAATCTAATGAGGATAGTTTAGATGGGTTTGATTTAGCTGAATTTAACCCAAGGTAGTATGGCGACAAAAGGTAGAACAAAAAAGAATAAGATATGTCCTGCAGGGATTGCTTGGGCTAAAAGAACATTCGATAGATACCCTTCAGCTTATGCAAACATGGCTGCAAGCAAATATTGTAAAGACCCTAACTACGCTAAAAAATCTAAAAAGTAATGGCAGCATACGGAACTAAAAAGAAGAAGCCTAAAAAACCAAAGTACTAATGGGTGAGCTTAAGAAGTGGAGAGATGAGAAATGGGTTCGCATAGGGACTGACGGTTCTATTAAAGGAGCGTGCGGTACTAGTAAGGATAAGAAGAACCCTGATAGATGCTTACCGCTTAACAAAGCTAACAGCATGAGTAAGGCAGAACGAGCTTCAACGGCTAAGAAGAAAAAGAAGTACGGAAGAACAAAGCAGTTTGTGTCCAATACCAAGGCCGGTAAGGTGACAAGGAAAAGCGTCTAAAATATAAATAAATTTTGTTTAACTTTGCATAAAATCAAATCAAATGGAAATTAAAGTAAAAGCGTTAGACGGTGTAGAGCAGAAGTCTACATCGGAGGTGGAAGGGGAATTGCTAGAAAAGCATGAAGAGCAGTTTGAGGACTCAGCACCAACAGAAGAAACTCAGGTAATAGAAGAACCGCAAACCGAAGAGGTTGAGCAGCAAGAGCCGCAAGGCATTACCGAGGAGCAAGTTCTTTCACATATTAAAGAAAGATACAATAAGGAGATTACATCAGTAGATGAGTTGTTTGTAGAGCGAGAAGCTCAAGAAGAATTACCTGAGGATGTGGCTGCTTATTTTAAGTATAAAAAAGAAACAGGGCGAGGCATCAGTGACTATGTTAAATTACAACAGGACTTTGATGAGGTAAACCCTGAATCTTTGCTAAGAGATTATCTTAAGGCTACGGAAACAGCTCTTGACGATGACGACATTCAGTCGTTGATGGATGAGTATTCCTACGATGCAGACTTGGATGAAGAGTCGGATATTAAGAAAATCAAGGTAGCAAAGAAAAAAGCTATTGCTAAGGCTAAGAACTACTTTACCGAGCAGCAGGAGATGTACAAGCAACCACTTGAGTCAAGACAGGAAGCTATCTCTGAAAGCGAGAATGAGGAGTACAAAGCGTATAAGCAGTATTTGAATGAGGCGGCAACGCAGCAAGAGGAGACAAAAAGAAAGTCTGAGTGGTTCTCACAAAAGACTGACGAGGTTTTCAGCAATGATTTCAAAGGTTTTGATTTCAAGATTGGGGAAGACCAAATCACTTTTAATCCGGGTAGTGCAGAGGAAGTAAAGAAAGCTCAGCTATCACCAATGAATTTTGTTAACAAGTATTTGGATGATAACGGACTTATGAATGACGCTGCAGGATACCACAAAGCACTAGCCGTTGCAATGAATCCTGAGAAGTTTGCTCAATTTTTTTATGAGCAGGGTAAAGCAAACGCAACAGAGGATGTTATGAGGAAGACTAAGAATATTAATATGACAACTCGCAACGCCCCTGCTTCAACTGTTAAATCAGGAACACAGTATAAATCTTTGAGTAACGACTCAGGTCGAGGTTTAAAGATTAGAAGTATTAAAAGAAAATAATCTTAAAAAAACAAAAAAATGGCAGGTTCAGTACAGGGCACTCCGGGCTTTAATTTACAGCCGAGTGCAGAACAGGTTGCTACAAGTAGCAACTACATTACAGATTTTAACTTCTTGAATCAGTATCTACCGGATACTTACGAGAAGGAATTCGAGCGTTATGGTAACCGTACCGTAGCATCTTTCCTACGATTGGTAGGAGCAGAGATGCCAACTAACTCAGACCTTATCAAATGGGCTGAGCAAGGAAGGCTTCACACTAAATACGTAGACGTAACGACAACCGCTACAGGAGCTCAAGATACAGCTACATTTACAGTTAATGACGTTTTATCTCCGGGTTCAGGTGCTATCGCTATTCGTACCGGTCAAACTCTTATGTTTACCAACAATGCGGGTGGTCAGAACTTTAAAGCAGTTGTAACTTCTGTTGACACAGCAAACGGGACTTTCGTTGCAGCGTTCTACGATGCTTCAGTAACTTTTGCAGCAGCAACATTTACTTGTTTTGTTTACGGTTCTGAGTTCAAGAAAGGAACATTGGGTATGGAAGGTTCTTTGGAAGCTGATGACGTATTCTTTGAAAACAAACCAATTATCCTTAAAGATAAGTACGCAGTATCAGGTTCTGATATGGCTCAAATCGGATGGGTTGAGGTTACTACAGAGAACGGTGCTACAGGATACCTTTGGTACTTGAAGTCTGAGCACGAAACTCGTCTTCGTTTTGATGACTACCTAGAAACAGCTATGCTAGAAGCAATTCCTGCAGCAGTTAATTCAGGTGCTCAAGCTGCACTAGGTAATAATACTACTACAGCAGGAGCTCCAACAGGAGCAGGTTCTGAGGGTGTGTTCTACGCAGTAGAGAACAGAGGTAACGTGTGGTCAGGTGGTAACCCTAACGTATTGGGTGACTTTGACGCTGTTATCCAACGTCTTGACAAGCAAGGTTCTATTGAGGAGAACGTAATCTTCGTTGACCGTCAGTTTGGATTCGACATTGATGACATGTTAGCTGCTCAGAACTCTTACGGTGCAGGTGGTACGTCTTACGGACTATTTGACAATGACGAAGAGATGGCTCTTAACTTAGGATTCACAGGATTCCGAAGAGGGTATGACTTCTACAAGTCTGATTGGAAATACTTGAATGACCCAACTATGCGTGGTGGTTTACCATCAGGAGCAGGTTCAGGAAAAATTAACGGATTGTTAGTTCCTGCAGGTTCAACTTCAGTGTATGACCAAATCTTAGGTAAGAACGCTAAGCGTCCTTTCTTACATGTACGTTACCGTGCTTCACAAACTGAAGACCGACGTTACAAGACTTGGATTACAGGTTCAGCAGGTGGCGCAGCTACTTCTAGCTTGGATGCAATGGAGGTTAACTTCTTGTCTGAGAGAGCTGTATGTACCTTAGGTGCAAACAACTTCTTCTTATTCCAAGAGTAGTATATTAAAAAGGGAGTCCGTTATAACGGACTCTCTTTTACTTTTTTAAATTCTAATTAAATTCAAATGAAAAAAACAGTAGAGTACGTAGACAAGCAGTATAAGTTATTAGGTAGCAGTGTACCATTATCATTTATGCTCGCATCAAGAAACACAAGAAGATTTCCATTGCTATGGTTTGATGAGGAGAAAGGTGAGAACAGAGCCCTTCGATACGCAAGAAACCAAAAGAGTCCGTTTGAGGATGAGCAAGATGGGAATGCAATATTAGAGCCTATCATATTCGATGACGGCTTCCTTACAGTTCCAAAAACAAATCAGGTATTACAGAAGTTCTTAGAGATACACCCGTCTAATGGTGTTAAGTACGCTACCATTGATAAAGCTAAAGAGGCTAAGGAGATAGTAGAAGACCTTAACGTAGAGGTTGACGCATTGATTGCAGCTCGCGAGCTTTCAATAGAGCAGATAGAGGCTGTAACCCGTGTAGCTTTTGGTACAGACCCAAGCAATATCACATCGGCAGAACTTAGAAGGGATATACTTTTATTCGCTAAGCAGGACCCGCACGCATTCTTAGCGGTTGTAGGAGATGCTTCTCTTCAGATTGACTCCAAGGTTCAGTCGTTCTTTGATAAGAGCGTGTTGACGTTTAGAAACAATAAGAAGGAGGTATTCTTTAATACACCAAGCAACAAGAAGCGTATGCTGACAATACCTTTCGGTGAGGACCCGTTGTATGTGGTATCATCATATTTACAGAGCGATGAGGGGCTTGATGTCCTTGAGTTCTTAGAGAAGGTCGCAGAGACCAAGTAGTAAAAGAGGAGGCAGAAATGCTTCCTTTTTTTTTGCTATCTTTGTTTCATTATTAATCATCTAATATTTTTTTTAACGATGGCAAAATTCTTAACATTTAACAACTCAGGTCAGAGTTTTCTACTCCCTGCTGATGGTTTTATTATGGCTAAAAAATTTGATGCTACATCAACAATCTTGTACTACATCTCGGCAAACGACAAGGAACAAATAAGGCTCACACACGCGTCTCAGTCAGGTCATGAAATAGCTGACTTTATTCAAGACCAATTTATTAACTTAGCTCAAACGAATTGGAGAAATGCGGTTGTAAACATTACATCTTCATCTCCACTAACCTTAGTTGCAGAAATACGATGAAAAAGTTTTTAAAAATATACAACGACTCAGAGTCAAGGTATGTAGCTATTAATGCTGACGAAGTTAATTTTCTTTTAAGTACATCTACAACTTTAGAGTTTTTTTACAGCGTAACAGATGATTTTAAAAATAATGTAAATGTAAATTATGGTTCAGTTAATGATGAAACCAAAAGAGAGATTAAAAACGTCGTTATAACGGCATTTCAAAAATTAATGTGTAAGTCTTACTCTAAAGCAACAATAGATGTAAAGCTACCTGCAACTGTAACATCAATAGTAATACAATAATTATGGCAAAATTTTTAACAATAGATACAGGTGTTGAAGGGAAGTTTTTAATCCCTGCAGATGGTTTTGTTTTTAGTAGAAAAGAATCAGACATAAAGACATACATTTTTCTTAAAAACAACAATGTTCGTGATACTTTGGTTCTTACATACGATTCTGTAAGTGGTTTTGATGAAAACGCTTTAACTAAGTTTATTCAAGACGAGATGGTGGAGTTAGCTCAAACTCATTGGACTAATGCTGTTGTAGACATTACAGATAGAATACCTAAGCCTTATAATATAACAAACGTATCAATATTATAATTATGAAGAAGTTTTTAAATATATACAACGACGCTGATGATATGTACGTTTTGTGTAATGTATCAGACATTAAGTTTGTAACTGTTAGTGCTCTTAACCCAACAACTGAAACGCAATTGTTTTACAACTTAAAGGACTCAACCACCGACCAAATAATAATAACACATGCTGTTGACTCTTTAGGTTTGAATAGGAACGCTATTGTAGCCGCTATAAAGGAAGTGTCAAGTAAGGGTTATACTAAATCTTTTATTGAGGTTAAACTACCGATAGCGGTAACACAAATAACAAACGGATAAGACATGGCAAAATTTTTAACAGTAACAGTAAGTGGTGCAGATTACATAATTCCTCAGAATGGTTTTGTTGCAGTTTCGCAAGAGCCAACTGATAACACTAGAACAAATGTAAACTATGTTTCAGCAAACATTAGCGACCAAATTCTATTGTATCATTCGGCAGACGCAGGGAAACTTGTTCAGGATTTTTTAAAAGAAAAGTTTAAAGAGATGGCAGAAACAAATTGGACGAATGCAATAATTGACATTACCGATGACTGCCCTTTAAGTATAACATCTGTAACAATAGTTTAGATATGGAAAAGTTTTTAGAAATATACAATGACGCTGATGGTAAATACGTTTTAGTTTCAGCAAATAGAATTAAGTTTGTAGCTAAAGAAACAGGTAGCACTGTTAATACTTGGATATATTATAACGCTCAAAGCACGGATGAAGATATTGTTCAGGTAGAAACAGCAGTAACCTCTTCAGGTTATGAAGTACAAAACGAAATTATAGATGCTATTGCTAAAATTGCAAGCGAGGATTATACCAAGTCTTCTTTAAAGTTAAAACTATCTTTAGAGGTAGCTAGTATTTCAATTATTTAAAAAGAATGAAATGGCAAAATATTTAGGAATACCACTTACAGTTTCTAACGGTAATAGGATACCACTTACAGCTCAGCCCAATAAGGTTGAAAATCCAACTTTTGAAGGCACTCAGACTCCTAGTGGAGTAAATTTTGTCCTTTCTTCAGGGTGGAGGTTGAATAACTCAGGTGCGGGTGCTGCCGCTTCTTCTTCTGAGTTTACATCTGAAGGAGCTAAAATTGAATGGCCTGCGGCTAACCCTCCTTCATCAACTTATTTAAGAGCTTGGAACGTAAGCTCTGCCTCAAATTTAATTGTGTTTACAAAAGGAAAAGCGTATAAGATGACTTATACTATTAGCTCCTCTAACAATGATTCAGGCTTGAGGCTTGAAAACGGAGCTTCTATTGTTTCTTTAAATACATCCGTTGGTACTCATGAGATTAACTTTATAGCTGATATTGATATATTTACAATAATACGTAATAACAATGTTAACTCAGGAGCTACAATAGTGGTTAGTTCTGTTTACGTAAAAGAAATAGCCGCAACTGAAACACCTACGTATGGTTCGCCTGAGCTTGTTGAAAACAGTGAGTTTAATAAGGGTAATGTTGATTGGACTTTTTTAGGGACAAATCCTCCCTCAATTAATAACACTACTGATACTTTAGATTTTACAAACTCCCCGACTACTGCGGCAGCTAAAACTACCAATACAATATTAGAGCAGGGAAAAAGGTATGTAGCTACAATTGATATAGAATCAATAACTTCAGGAGGATTAGCATTGGTGTATTCTGCAGGAGCGTATTCTCCTACCTTTACATCAGCAGGCGTTTATAACTATGATTTTGTACAAGACGGAAGTTTAAATCTTGCTAGTTTAGAGTGTTATTCTAGGGATGCTTCAACAACGGCTGTGGTAAACAGTATAAAAGTAAAAGAAGTTCCTTATGTAATAGGGACTCGTGAGTTTGTTAAGAACGGCGATTTTAAAAATGGGACTACAGGTTGGGCACCATACACAAACGCATCTTTAAGTGTGCAAAATAATAAATTAGTTATAGTCCCAACTGTTGCATCTACGTCTAGAGCAACTCAAGGCTTTGACACTGAAATTGGTAAAACTTATTCAATAACAGCAAGCTTTGAAAACCCTAATTCAAGTACAGTTTTAATTGGATTATCACCAAATGAGAATGGCAGTAGTCCTACTGCTGACCAATCTACAGATTCTAGTGGGACTATTAATGTTTTTTATACAGCAACATCTTCAACTACCTATGCCTCATTAAGTAGAAACGCTAATGATACTAATCCTATATATTATAGTGATGTTTCAGTAGTAGAAATAGGATACAATTATCTACAGGTAGCTGACGGTGGGTTTAAGAAGTCAGTTAAAGAGGGTGATGTAATTTTCAATACGTCTACAAACACAGAGGGTGCTGTTAAACAGGTTATAGACAACAACGTACTATTAATGTCTAATAACAACTTCTCAACGGCAGGTGAGTTCTTTAACGTCTTCGCAGCTAATGGGGATACAAGAGGAAATCAGGTTGTACGAACAGATAAGTACATTATGTCTGAGTACGATGAGAACCCAAGTAATCCTCAGGAGTCGTCATTTTGGTACGCAGGTGGTGTGGATGCTGATAAGGTAACCCTTACTCATTTAGTTCCTGCAACGAATACGTTCTTTGTAGCGAATCTAATTGAGGATTACACTCAAAGGTTAAATGCTCAGTCAGCTACAGCAAGCAGGTTAGACATTCCTTTAGACGCATTTAGAGACCACAAGAATAGCGAGGTGCTAGTAACAACTTCTATAACACTTTCATAGTATGGCAAAGTATTTAGGGATACCGTTAACAGTTTCAAATGGGAACAAAGTGCCTCTTACAGCTCAGCCTGAGTTGGTTGACACTACTGTTACACAATCTTCAGATTGGTTTGCCGCTGCAACTTCTCCCTCAACAGCATCTATTACATCAGATGGTGGGTTAGTAAATGTAGTTTCGGGAAACTTTGCTTATGTTAGAACAAGTGTTAATAGTTTGTTTACAATTGGCAAGTCTTACACTGCAACTGTTCGATTTCAAAGGATAAGTGGTTCAGGCGGGAGCGTTGGTGTTAGGCAAACAATAGGTTCGCCTTTAGTTATTAAAAATCTTACAGGAGGAATCCAAGAGATTACTTATAATTTTACAGCTTATGTGGATGACCAACTTTACATTTTAAGAGAAGGTACGGGGGATTATAGTTTTTTAGTATCCTACGTATCCGTCAAAGAAATAGCTGCGACAGAAACACCTACTTATGGTTCGCCTGAGCTTGTTACGAATGGTGATTTTAATGATGCTAGTGATTGGTCAGGAACAAATTGGACTATAAGTGGTAACGGTAAAGCTGTTCACGCAACTACTAATACTAATTACCTTATTCAATCAATGGGGTTGGAATCAGGTAAGAAATATGCAATACAGTGGACTGTTGCAGATTACAGTTCAGGTACTTTAGGTATATCCGCCTCTAGTGGAACTAAGTCAGGTGATGACGCTGTAAGTGCTAACGGAACTTACAATACCGTTTTAGTAAGCAACGGTACAGCTCTTCAGATTTACGCTACCGGGGTAACTTCATTATCAAGCGTATCCGTAAAAGAAATTCCTTATGTAATGGGAACTCGTGAGTTTGTTAAGAACGGGGATTTTTCTGATGGCACAAATGGGTGGGATGCAACTAATGAAGCTGAGCTTAGCATTAGTAGCGGCAGACTAAGGGTGACCTCAAAAACCGCGAATTACGCATACGGGTATCAATATATTCATGTAGAGGCGGGTAAAACTTACAGATTTACAGGTGACGTGCATTATGTTTCCGGTGCTGTGGGGTGGTTGATAGTAGATGGTTTTGATGAAAATAATGTTTATCACGAATATGGAATAGTAAGTGTAAACAGTTCTACGACCACAAACTCTTTAGATATAACCTTTGTAGCCAAAACAAATTTATTTACAGTTAAAGGTCAAGTATATGATAACCCCTCCGGTTTAGCGGTTGAAATAGATAACATATCGGTAAAAGAACTTGAGTACAATTATTTACAGGTAGCTGACGGAGGATTTACTAAATCGGTTAAAGAGGGTGATGTTGTATTTAATACATCTACAGGAACTGAAGGTGTAGTTAAGGAAGTTATAGACAATAATGTACTATTGATGTCTAATGATAACTTCTCTACAGCAGATGAGTTTTTTAACGTGTTTGCCGCGAACGGTGATACGAGAGGGAATCAACTTATAAAGACAGACAACTACATAATGTCTGAGTATGATGAAAATACATCCAACCCACAAGAATCATCGTTTTGGTTTGCGGGAGGGAAGAACTCAGATAAAGTTGTTTTAACGCAACTCAACCCTGCAACCAACACATTCTTTGTAGCAGGCGTAATTGAAGAATACCTTGAGAGACTTAACAGTCAATCAGCAACAGATAGTAGATTAGATATACCACTTGATGCGTTCAGAGACCATCAGTACAACGAAATATTAACAACAACAGCTATAACACTTTCATAAAATGGCGAATTATTTAAAACTAAACAAGTCGTACATAGGTAACGACTTATTGGAAAACCCTGAGTTTAACATGCTAGGACCTGAAGAGGTGTTAAATGCAGACTTTTCTCAATCTTACCCATCAACAGTTCCTGACATTGAAGGGGTTATGTTCAACAATTGGACGGTAGAGAATGGATTAGGAGGAAGCTCTTATAGATTAGAGGCTATACCTAACGGGTATAAGCAAACGCTTATTACTTTACCTACTGCACCCGGTTCTGTGTATCTAACAAGGCTAAAGCAGGACCTTTCATCAGTTCTTGAGGTAGGTAAGGTTTATAAAATTAGCTATGAAATAAAAGGAAGTAGTAATTACATTTTTTACAATTCTGTAGCTAAACTAACTAGCCAAGATACTTTAACTTCTACACCGAATATAAGTATGGGGGATAACCAAGAAACCATTAAGGTTGAGCATGAGTTTGCGGTAACTGACTTATTAGACTCAGGCAACAACCCTGTAACTGTAGGCCAACACATATCGTTTTACATGTCAACAAACGCTCAAGTTGGTGATTGGATAGAGGTTACTAACATTACTTTAAAAGAAATAGGACAGGTTGAATATTCTCCTGACCCTTTATTTTCAAGTGCAACCAAAGACACTTCTGTAAGTGCTTTATCAGGTTGGGGTACTTGGAATACCCCTGTTTCAAATAATGTGATTTCGTCTTCAGGTAAATATGTTCTTGAAATAGTAACTAACGGGCCCACGCAAGGTGCTTGGTTATCTTTAGCTGATATACCTGATGGAATGGAGGTTAATATTAAAATAGAAAGTGTAACAGGAGATGTTGGGATTCTTCTGTTGGGTGGTGAAAATATTTTTATTCCAACAGAGTCAGGTTTTGTTGACTTTACTTTTGTTAAAAAGTCAAATATTAATTATTTATATTTTGGAGTCGATGGTGCAGGTACTACAAACTACTACAATATTACAGTTCGACCTACTAATGTGTTTGCTTATGGTTGGCAAAGAAATCCAAATGAGGCTCAAGAAGGAGTTACCTTTAGTAATAACAACGTGACTATGGCAGGTCAGTTTACTAAAATTAAAGGCCTTTCTAGTTCATACCCTTCAGGAACTGAAGTTTTGTTAAAGTTTGATGTACTCTCATTTACTGAGGGTGTAAACTTTAGAGTATCTAAAGGTGCGGGTGAAATTGAAATTAAAGATTTAAAACTCGGTGAGAATGAACTTAGGTATACTACGACAGCATCACAAACAGATGTAATAATTAGCACTAGTAATGATAGCGATGATTACGAAATAACTCTTGATTCTATGTCAGTTCAAGAGGTTAAAAACCAACCGAAGCTTATCGGGGTTGATAATGTGTCTACAGTAAGCGCACCAACAAACAGTACGGTTGTAATCAACAACGGTCTAACTGATGGGGCTGACACTATAACTATCACGTATGCAGAGGCTGACGCGAGCTCAACGGTGCAGATGAGGAACTTCTTCCAAGACGCAATCGTAGAGTCTGCTAACGCAAATAACACAGGTAAGGTAATTGAGATTAAGTCTCCTGTCCTTATCAACGACATTGTAGCATCTTAATGTTATAATGTAATAGGTTGAAAGAGGAGCTCCATAGGGGCTCTTTTTTTTTTGCGTATATTTGTGAAAAGATTTAATAATGATAGATTCAGTAAGAAGCACAGTTCTCGCTGTGTTAAATAAGAATAACTACGGGTATTTATCTCCAATGGATTTTAACCTGTACGCTAAGCAAGCGCAGCTTGAAATATTCGAGAACTTATTTTACCAATACAATAATCAAATAAACTCAGAGAACGCTCGTAGGTCAGGTACTGACTATGCTGACATATCAAAAGGAATCCTTGAGGATATAGATTTGTTTAGCAAGGACTCAATTTTAAGCAGTAATTATGGAGCACATGCATTACCAAGCGATTATTACTTTATAAATAGAATTACAATAAGTATTAGCAATGTTGATGTTGAGGTTGAAAGAGTGTCTCAAGGCAAGATTACAGCTTTAAAAATGTCTCCTCTTACAGCCCCAAGCAATGAGTTTCCTGTATACACCCAAGAGGGTAGTATTATAGAAATTACTCCTGATTCGGGGCAAGCTACCGCAAGATATATTAGATATCCATCTGAGCCTAAGTGGACTTATACCTCCGTTGGTAATAACGTACCTATATTTAATCCAAGTGCGGGGGATTATAAAGACTTTGAGCTACCCTTTAGCTATCAAAACGAGTTGGTGAATAAGATACTTAAGTACGCAGGAGTTGAGATTCGTGAGACTATGGTAGTTGATTTTGCTAATAAACAGGAACAACAAAATAATATAGAGCAACAATAATGGCATATATATCTCAATACGAATATTACGATAACAGCGGCTCTAATCCTCAGGATAAGAATTGGGGTTCGTATCAGTACGTTAGCCTAAAGGATATAGTAACAAACTTCATGCTTATGTATCAAGGGAATCATTCCCTTGTAAATAACGAGGAGCGATACAAGATTATATTCCACGCCAAACGTGCGATTCAAGAGCTTAACTATGATGCGTTCAAGGAAATCAAGGCATTAGAGATTTCGCTGCCGGATACGGTGCGATACGTGCTTCCTTCGGACTATGTTAATTGGGTTAGGGTGTCGATGTTTGAGAATGGTGTATTATTCCCGTTAACTGAAAATATTCAAGCTACTACCGCTCAAGCATATCTTAAAGATAATAGCGGAGCTTTATTGTTTGATGAAAACGGTGAGGTGTTAAACCCTGAGTTCTCAGACTTTGACCTTGCAAGAATTAAAGGAACTAAGAAGAGTATATACCTAAACGATTCTAGCCCATTCAATGGTAGCGAAGGTTACTGCTATGACGGGGCTTGGTATTTTGACTACGCTATAGGTGCTCGTTACGGACTTAATACAGAGACCGCAAACGCTAACCCAACCTTTAGGATAGATTCTAAGGCGGGTGTTATAAACTTTGACTCTACAATGGCAGGTAAGTCTGTTATATTAGAGTACGTGTCTGATGGTATGGAAGGTGGTAATAACTCACTTATTACTGTAAACAAGTTGTTTGAGGAGTACGTGTACGCATACATTCAGTACGCTATACTTAATAGTAAGCTTGGTGTTCAGGAGTACATTGTTGCTCGAGCAAGAAAGCAAAAGTCAGCACTACTACGCAATGCTAAAATAAGAATTAGTAACATACACCCCGGTAGACTCCTAATGAATCTAAGAGGGCAATCTAAGTGGATTAAATAAATATGGCTAACTTAAAAAGGCACTTTATAGCCGGTAGGATGAATAAGTCTGTCGATGAACGGCTAGTACCTAACGGTGAGTATGTGGATGCAATGAATGTTCGCCTTGGTTCTACTGAGGAATCTGAGATAGGTTCTGTAGAATCATCAAAAGGTAACGAGCTTTTAACCGCAATCAACTTAGGTACTTACTCAGATATTCAATATGACTTAAGTGCAAACGCAAGGTGTATTGGAGCTTTTGAGGACGGTGCTAATGAAACCATATATTGGTTTATACACGATAATAATGCGTCAGATACAGGTACAAATAAAGCTGACCTTATTGTGTCTTACAATACAAATGTAAAGTCGGCGGAATATCACGTTATTAGTTTTAAAAACGATGACGACCCTACAAATACCACGTTAAACTTTAACCCGAGCTATCTTATTAGCAACGTAAACAAGGTTGGTAACTTTTTGTTTTTTACAGACAACTACAATCCACCAAGAAAAATAAATGTAAACTCAAATTACGAATACCCAACTTCAATAACGGGTAGTGATAACTTTGAGTACAATGATATATTAGTAGTTTTAGACCCACCTGCTCAAGCACCTTTGGTTACAGGTATTGACAACCCAAGTATCACTGATACTTTTATGCAGGACAGGTTTATATGCTTTGGTTACAGGTATGAGTACGCTGACGGCGAGTACTCAGCTACATCACAGTTTACCAACCCAAGCTTTTTACCTAAACCATTTGAGCTTTCGCCTGAAAGTGGTGTAAACGATGGTATGGTAAATAGTATAAACACTGCTGAGGTTACATTTTACACAGGCGGCCCTCAGGTAAAAGGCGTTGAGATATTATTTAAAGAGTCTGACTCAGGAACTATTAAGGTTATTGAGAAGCTTAACAAGCAACAGTTGAACTACTTAGACTATACGAATTATACGTATTCATTTACCGATAGTAAAATATTTACTATATTATCAGAAGGTGAGATATTGCGTTTGTATGACAACGTACCATTACTTGCTAAAACACAAACCTTAATGGGTAACCGTATTATGTATGGTAACTACATTGAGGGTTACGATTTAAAACGTGGCGGTCAAAATACTCGACTATCTTATACGGTAGATGTTAACAGTACAGATATTGGTTTTAACGCATTATCTAATAATGGGTTTAACAGTGTCGCGTACGACATTAACCCTGCAACATCAGTAACTACTCTTGGTAATGTGGTTGTAGACTTATCAAACATACAGGATAAATTAACAGCAGGCTCCGCCTTTTCATTTAGCTTTAGATTAGAACATAATAGTTTTAATGGGGCACCTACAACCTTACCTGCATCTACAAATAACAACATGGAGTTTGGGTTTACATACATACTCCCTCAAAACTTTAGCAATACAACAGAGCTTTTAAATAGCACGGACTTTCAGGATAAGTTAGGCTTATCATCTTCTATAGTGCCTATAAGTACAGCTTGTGAAAGACAGACTTTAACAGATAGATATAACTGCGCGTTGTCAGACACTCTTCAAGGGGGCTATAGTCTTTATAGCAGCGGTATTTCTGCTGTTGAACAACCTATCATTGTAGGTCCTTCATCAGGTACGGAGATGAGTCTAGTTGTTTTGGCAGCGGTATATACAAACGACCCTGCTCAACCTGTTATAGGTAACTTAGCTTTTGAGTATTTTGATATAGCTGAGGCTGAGTTTTCTTTTCAGCAAGAACCAAGCTCAGCGAGCCTTCATAGTAACAGAGGGTACGAGGTAGGTATTGTTTATATGGATGAGTTTAACAGAGCTACAACAGCTTTGGTAAGTGAGTCGAATACAGTTTATATCCCCTGCTCAGCAAGTCCGACTAAAAATGAGGTGGTTGTAAATATACCCCCATCTCAGTTAGCTCCTGACTTTGCTAAGAGATATAAGTTTGTAATAAAACCTGACGGTGAGCAGTACGAAACTATTTACTCAAACATTTACTTTAAAGACTCTGAAAGCGATTTCACATACTTCTTATTGGAAGGTGAGAACATTGCTAAGGTTGAAGAGGGTGATAGATATATCGTAAAACGAGACTCAACAGGGCCGTTGAGGAGCTGTGCTCAAGCAACTGTATTGGAAAAGAAAGCTCAGGCAGAGGATTTTATAACGGTTTTTGATTCAGGTGGAGATAATGTAACAGTTCCCGCAGGAACTTATATGAAGATGATGACCACTAACTTTGTAGCAGGCTCATCAAGTTCTTCGTTCAATCAATCAGGTATTCAATCATCTGAGCAAAACGTGCCTAGCACAATCACGTATCTTCAGTATGATGGGTTTAGCACACCTGCTTCAGGTGGTGGTAGCCCATACTCAAATACTCTTATACCAAGAGGGTCTAGAATTAATATTAGTATTGATTGGTATAGAGCAGGAACTAACTATATAGGAGATAGAAATTGTAACAAGTTAGAATACAACTTCACAGCTAATGTTGAAGCTTCTCAAGAATACACAGATATTATAGGCTTGTGGAACGGTGAGAATGTATCAGACTTATTGCCTAATGATTTTGTTTACAACTCAACATTACTTACCACTCCTGCGGAAATAATTGCATTTGAACAAAGCGGAACCTCTTCAACTAGAAGGTTGCAGTGGTTTGAAAACGCAGCTGATAACCAAATAAAACTTTTAATTAGTGGCTATCAATCTTGTGCAAGCGGTACTACTTCAAGTATTACCTCTAACTTTCAAATATTTATAGCAGGAGAGACTAATCTTATTGTTTTTGAAACCGAACCTACAGATGCTTTACCTGACGTTTGGTATGAGGGTCAAGACTCGTATCCAATTGATACAGTTACAGGATACCACTTGGATGGTGGTAACTTTGCTGACCCTGATGACCAAGACCAAAGCGCAACAGAGCCTGCTATATTACACCTTAAGTTTTCTAACTGCTACGCTTTTGGTAACGGTGTAGAGAGTTATACCGTTAGAGATTCTGTAAAAGGAAGAGCTATGAGTTTGGGTAATCGGGTAACTACAGTTTCAGAGCAGGACTACAAAAGAGCTCATAGAAGCAGTGATATTACTTACAGTGGTATATACAACGATGAGACGAACTTAAATAGATTAAACGAGTTCAACTTAGGGTTAGCTAACTTTAAGGCGTTAGAAGACTCCTTTGGCCCTATAAACAAACTATTTGCTCGTGAAACAAATATACTCGCGCTTCAGGAAGATAAAATATCTTACGTTCTTTCGGGTACAAATTTATTGTCAGACGCAAGTGGTGGTGGTGTTTTAACGTCTGTACCTGAGGTGTTAGGAAAGCAGATAGCTAGAATAGAAGACTATGGTATTAGTGATAATACTGAGAGCTTTGCCTCGTATGGTAGCAGTAAGTTCTTTACAGACGCTAAGCGAGGTGCTGTTATACAGTTAAAAGGCGACGGCCCATCAGAAAGTCTTAATGTTATTTCAGAGCTTGGAATGCGCAGTTGGTTTAGAGACTTATTTACTGATAGCTTTGAAACTCAAAAGCTTGGCGGTTATGACCCTTACATGAATGAGTATGTTTTATCTAACAACGACATACTACTCCCTAAAGAAGATGAGTGTATTCCTTGTGGTCAAAGGCAAACTTTTTCATTAAAGCCTAGCGGAACTAAATCTTTTTGTGTAGACTTGTTAACAACGCTTGGCGAGGTTCCATTTATTTTTTCTGCAGGAGCTGATGAATTTACGGTATCAATAAATTGGGATGGCAGCACTAACATATACCCAAGCATAACAGGTAATGAAACTAGAACTCTTAATAAAGATAAGACAACCCCAACAAAAGCATTAATATCTATACAAAATAATAGTTCGGAAAATGATGCAACTATTGATTTAACTTCAGGGTGTCCTACGGGTACTGAATTAAAAGTAAGGACTATTGTTCTTACAAACAACTCTGATTCAAATAAAATTTTAAATTGTTTTTATAGTTACAATGGGGGCAGTGCTGAAGTATTTAGCCCTAATAACATTGTTACTTTCCAAAACAATCCTAATACATTAATATTTGCGTCTTCTTACGAAACTTACACAGGAGACCAAGGGCAGGGCTCAATACCTGTAAAAGGAAATGATGTTACTATAAGAACATCTGCGCACGCTTCAACTTTCTATAACTTAAATAATAAAGACAGGTTTTTGTGGTTAAATACTAATACAGACTACGCAAATACGTCAGCAGATTTATTTAGTTTAGTTACCGCAGCAAACTCTCTGACACCAAATAATAATGGTGCAAATGAGTTTAGTGCTACATTTACCCTTCCAAGTTCTGTATATGATTATATTTATTTAATATGGGATTTAAGAAGAGAAGACTCTTCATTTTTATGTGAACAAGCGGGTGAACAAACAGTTCCTAACCTTGAAGAGGTTTGCTGTGCTTGTGGGTGTGAAGATGGTTCAGGTAGCTCTATTCCAACTGAATATACAATTACAAACTCAGGAAGCACGACTTTAACTTTAACATACAATGGTGGTTCTACGTTAAGTATTTTAGGTAATACGGTAACAGACTTCTGCTCATCGACTACACCAACATATACACCTACAACTGCGTCAGGTGTTTTAATAACCGCTAAATCTTGTGATTGCTAATGGCTAAATTTGGACAATACTATATAGATGGAGATAACTTAGGAAACGCAACCGCTGTATTTTCTAATGAAAAAATGACTACACTAGCACCTGAAGGGTACTACTCAGAAGGTAATATAACTAGATATTTTAACACTACAGGTAAAGGTCCTGAGTTAATTAAAAATGGTAATTTTAACCTTGGAATTAATTCATGGGCTACTATTCCTTTAGGGAACGGTAACTTTACACCGGGTCAAGTTGTTATAACTACAGGAGGAGCTCCGGGACAAACCAAGTTGTTTAATATTCCCGGTCAAGAGACTTTAAATTTATTCCCTACAGGTCAAGTAGAGTTTTATTTTGAATACGCCGTTTCAGCAACAACAGGTAATCCAACCCTTCAATACTTTGATGGGACTAATTTTATAAACACAGACACAAGTGCTAGTGAAGAGATTTTATTTACATCTACAAATACTATAAATGACTTTCAAATAAACATTGCTAGCAGCACTGCTACAGACACAATAACTATAACCAACCTTTCTTTTAGACAAAAAATTCCAATTGGATTAAGTGGTAACCTTGACTGCCCTTTATGTACTGTAGACTGCGCAGTTCAACCATTAATTACTACTCCTAATAATGCAGCGGGTATAGCTAATATAAACACCAAGTTTGGAAGTGCGACGGGTGCAATAAAAGTAACGGTTAACACAAGTAAACCTATAGGTCTTTTTCTTAAAAATCAAACATCCTCCAACACATATAATGAGTTTGTAGATGCAAACGATGGTCTTAATGTAACCGCAGACCCATCTGCTGTAAGTTATTATTATGGTGGTGGCTATACAGATACTTGTACCAATTGGGATAACAACGTATTAAGCAACCCTCCTGTCTTTGAGTATAATGTAAATACAGGCGGGTTTGACTTTGTTGGTAACAACCCTACGTCTAGCACGTCTAATAAAGTTTCTGTAGGCTCTGATAAATTTTTATCTTTAGTTAATTATATCCCTAAAGCTTTTGTTACTGATTTTGTTTTAGAAGGTGAGTTTGCGTTTCCTTGTGGTGGGGATGAGGATGCAAGTAATTACGCAAACATTCAAATATCTTGCCCTTCACCACTACCGTCAGTAAATTGGTTAAACCTTAGTTTTACAAGTCATGCAGATGCATGCAGTTCCAATATTGGTCCTGAACTAGCTACAAATGGTAGTTTCGGAAGTGCTAGTGATTGGTCTGATACAGGAAATTGGACTATAAACTCAGGTTTAGCTAAGCATACTGCTTCCGGAAACAATTTACTATATCAAAACATGGGACTTGTTTCAGGGAAAAGCTATCAGGTACAATGGGTTGTAGATTACAATACGTCAGGAACTGTTGGTATATATGAAGGTTCATACGGTACTGTAACGGGTGATAATCATGTGTCTAGTGCAGGAACTTATAATTCGGTTCTCTTAAGTACAGACCCTCTTTTTGTGTTTTACTCTTATGGGGTTTGCGGTATAGATAGTGTTTCTGTAAAAGAAATTATTAGTTCAACTCCTCTAAATACCGGTACAATGTATATAGGTCGAGTTAGTACAAGTGCAGGTCGAAATAATATTGAGATTAACGATTTAATTTATCATACTTCATCCGCAGAAGGTGGTCTTAGTATTGGCTACTATAAAGTTGCAGGCTCTGATGTTGGTTCAGCGGCAGTTAATTCTACAGTAAAAGTAGTGGATAGAGTAGTAACAGAAATACAAGATTGTTAATATGGCAAATTACACACTAACATACAGCGAAGGTTCAAAAGGGTTTCCTTCTTTTTACAGCTACTACCCTGATTACATGATTGGGATGAATAATTATTTTTACACGTTTAAAGGCGGTCAAATGTATAGGCATAATACCAACGACATTCATAACAGGTATTATGAAACTACTCATAGTTCAATAATTAAAACTGTAATAAATCAAGCCCCACTACAGAATAAGCTATTTAAAACAATTAACTTAGAGTCTACTGATGCTTGGATGACTGATATTTTAACTGACGTTAACTCTCAGTTAGGCAAGATACCTTCCGATGAGTTTGTGAAAAAAGAAGGTAATTACTTTGGCTATGTACGGAATCAAGGGGTGAGTAATACTCAAGCTGTTATATCGAATTCTGATTTAAACTCAAGAACTGTTGGTGGTTTAGGTGTTCCATACACTCAAAATGCAGGTAGCATGAAGTTTTATCTTTCAGAGACGAGTCTTAGTATTGGGGATTACATATATAGGTATGATAGTTTTCCCAACTCTCTGATATTTGTAGGTAAGGTTACGAATCTTGTTTATTCAACTCTATCTCCAAATAATACTTCAGTTTTAACCGTTACGCATAACGGAACCACCGTTTCTTCCGGCACGTCTATAATGTACGCTAAGGATACCGCGGCTGAGTCAATGGGTGTTATGGGTCATTATGCTGAGGTAACTTTAACACTTCCAAGTACAGTAACAGGCCCTAGTGAGCTTTTTGCTATTGAATCTGAAACAATGAAAAGCTATCCTTAAATTTTAGTATCTTTGTTGTTATATGATATTTAGCACAAAAGCACTACGAGCCGAAGATTATGACAACACCTTAGTAGGGTGGTGGAACGATTGGGGAGGTCAAGCTCCAAGTAAGGAGTTTCTTCCTGAGGATGGATTGTCAGGGTTAATGATTTGGGATGAGGATACACCTATATGTGCAGGTTTTTTGTATGACACCAACTCAAAGATAGCATGGATAGATTGGATTATATCCAATAAGAATTATAGAAAGAAGCCACACCGCAATAACGCTATTAACTACTTATTAGATAGCTTGATTGGTGTAGCACAGAGTATGGATAAGAAATATATTTTTGCAAACAACAACAACCCTTTACTCGTAAATCATTTTGTGGGTAAGGGATTTAGTGTTGGGGCTAAAAATCAAACAGAATTACTTTTAAAAATATAACTATGGGAGTAGAATTAGCTGCTATGTCAGGTTTAGTTTCAGCGGGAATGTCTTTCTCGCAAGCCTCTAAAGCAAGAAAGGAAAGGGAACAAGCTCAAAATCTAGCTGACGAAGCTTTTGCTGAGGCAAGAGAACAACTAGAGGTTAACTACTTAGAGGAGCTTAGTATAAGTAAAGAGCCATACGAAAGACAACGTGAAGCCCTTGCTCAGCAAGCTGCTCAAGCAATTGAAGTAGGCCGAGAGGGTGACCCTAGACTAGCCGCAGCTACTGCAGGTAGAGTTCTTGGTCAGGCTCAGAAGGCGGAGCAAGCAATTACTACTCAACAAACCCAAGACCTTGAGACTTTAGAGAGAGCTGTAGCTGATGAAGAAAAAGCTTTGGCTTCAAAAAGGGCTGAGCTTGATTTAGCTCAAGCTGAAGGGGCGGGTATAGCTGCTGCTGAAGCTGCTAATTTAGAGGCCACCTCTATGCAGTCTGCAACCCAAGGATTAGTTGATACAGGTATGGGGTTGTACGAGATGTCTGAGTTATACCCTCAGCAAAAACTCGCAGGTGTAACGGGAACTAATCAGGGACGCGTAAAGGGTGCTCAAGGTAAAATTAGATAATAATGGCAAAGTCGTATTATAAGTTTGATAAACGCCCTGACAAAGTAACTGTAGATTGGGGTGCTATAAGTAAAGATTTTTCTACTCGATTATCTAAAGAAAGAAATCGTAGAGAGGATTTAAAGTCTGAGATTGCAGAGGATACTAAGAAGTATTTACGCACAGTGCAAGACACACCTCAGGGTCAGAACCAATCAGCTAATGATAGGATGGCTTCTTTTGCTGAAGCTGCAACAAAAACAAGATTGATGCAGGAGCAGAAGCTTAAAAGCGGAGAGCTTAAGCTTAGGGATTACTATGCTCAGAAAGCTAACCTTGAGCAAGGAACAACTGACCTGTTTGAGGTTGCTAAAAATTTCAACACCAACTTTGAGAAGAACATGCAGAGGGCTAATACCAACGCATCTCAGGTTGAGATATGGAATAATGGTAGGATGCAAGACTTTGCTAACCCTGCTCAGTCACAGATTATCGTAGACCCTGAGACCGGCGAGGTTTTAGTAGCTAAGATTGTAGACGGAGTTCCGTCTAAGACAGACATAGCTTCAGTGTTTAGTTTAAAGAGTGGTGTTAACCAAGAGATTGATAGGGTTGATGTAAAGGATTGGGCAAGTAAAACACTTGACACTTATAAGGAAGACTTTCAACAAGTTTTTGCAAGTGGTGGTTCAGTTACATCAAAATTAAATAACCCTAAGTTTAAAAAAGCAATTGATAAAGATGTTGCTGCTAAATTAAAGACAGGTAGTTATACGGCTGCGAGTGTGTTGGCAGACAATACAGATAAAGAGTACACGTTCTCTACAGACGAGAAAGATAGAGGTAAGGACGGCGTTATAATGATGATACCAAACCCTAAGAACCCAAGCAGTGGTGTATTGATTCCTGACCTAACAGAGGCACAGGAGAAGGAAGCTGCTAAGGTTCTTAAAGATTCAATACTTGGTAGATTAGGACGTAAAGAAACACCCGCACCTAAGGTAACTAAAAGTGACATTGAGGTTGCTAGCATTCAGGACAGGACTGCTAACTACAAGAAAGATATTACAGACGTTATTGTTTTAGGTGGGGACGATTTTTCGGAGTCGGCTGAAAGATTAATCACAAGGTACAATAAGGATTCAAAAAAGGGTGAGGATATAATTTTATCTATAGATAAAGCAGAGGACTCTATACTTATTGAATATGAAAACGAAGATGGTGGCACACGACTTGAAACGATTGATATTACAGGAAAATCATCTCAACAATTAGCCGCTGACCTTTCGGACAAACTAAAACCTAGAAATATTAATATACCATCAGAAAGATTTGCTGAGCTTGAGATTAACCTTGAGCCGGGAAGAGGTGAGAGAGGTAAGGTAATGGAGAAAGCAACACCTATATTGCAAGATTACTTTTTATTAGCAGATGGTGCTAATATAAAGGTAGATGAAGCTTTTAGTGGTCAAGAAGCTGAGAAAGCTGTTGAGTTGACTAACGAGTTACTCTCTAGGAACTTCTCTAACCTAAGAACCTCCACTGAAGAAATTGCCGGAACTAAAAATATTTTATTGAAAATAGGTGACCTTGAGATTAAGGTAGGTTACAATAGTGATAACACTAGAGCATACCTAAACGACTTGCAAGAAATATTTGATGCAGTTAGAAGCGGAGACACTGAAGGCCTTAAAGATAAGTACGAAGTAGTTGTAGAGTATGGTGGAAGCAGGTCTGATGTGAGAAAAAGAGAATTGGAACGACAAGGCAAGAATCAGGATACATCCAAGAAAGTAGACTACAGTAACTTATAGTAAAAGATAAACATAATGAACGAGCAGGTATTAAAAGATTTATACGATAGAGCTGTATCTAAAGGTTATCAAAAATCTATTGAAGAGTTTAATGCGTTACTACAAAGTAATGAGAATGTATTAGCCGACAACTATGGTTACGTGCAAGAGAAGGGATACCAAAAGTCTCTTGAAGATTTCTCTGTTTTAGTAGGAGTAAAAAAAAAAGAAGATTCGGTTTCAGTTTCTCAGCAGGTCGTTACGGATTCTACTATACCACAGCAGCAGGAAGAGGTTATTTCTTCGGAGTCTATCACACTTGAAGAACCTTCTGAATATACTGTTGTACAGGATGCAGAACCAAGTAGAAGGTATCAGGGTGATAAACCGATTTCATTAGAGAAGTCTACCGCTATTGAGAGAGTGTTCGGTAAGAACGAACTTACCGATTTGTTTGGTGACATCTATAGAGCAGGTGCAGCAGGTCAAGCCCAAGGTGGTTCTGTTGACGAGGCTTTAGAGTTGTTTGCAAAAGGTTCTGACGTTTCAGATGATGACATCCAAGAATTTATTGCTGCACAAAAACGCATGCAATCTATGGGTGAGTCTGATGAGATGCGTGATTTCCAAGAAATTTATCAAGAGAATGGTGGCGGTTGGCTAGGCTTTGTAAAAGGTGTGGCTAAAAACCCTACCGTTATACCACAGTTATTCGTATCGTCAGTTAGTGCTATGGCTACCCCTGCAGTCCTTGCGGGTGCAGCAGGTGGTGCAGCAGGTGGTGCTTTAGTTGGTGGGCCTGCCGGAGCTTTAATAGGTGCTATGGGTATGGCCGGTACTACGCTTGAGACAGGTCTTACTTACGCTGAGCTACTACAAGAGCAGCTTGGTGACAAGCCTATGACCACTGAGAATATAAGAGCTGTATTAGGAGACAAGGAAGCGATGGATGAGATTCGCTTTAAAGCTGTAGGGCGTGGTCTTACAATTGGTACTATTGATGCTATCACGGGTGGTCTTGCAGGTAAGCTTACTACTAGCGTTGTAAAATCTACAGGTCGAAAACTTTTAGGTGCTACCGCAGGTGGTACTGTCGAGGCTGTAGGTGGTTCTGCGGGTGAGGTTGCAGGTAGATTGGTTGCGGGTCAAGAGATGGACGTTGCTGAGATTGGTTTTGAAGGTATTGCCGGTACAGCCACAGCCCCACTGACTGTAGGTTATGGTCTTTACAAAGCCCCTAAATACCATATAAATGGTAAGGATAAAAACGCTGCAGTATCAGGTCCTGATATGGCTAGGTTTATTAGAGAGGCTAACCCTAACGATTTAATTAAGGCTGAGGTTAACATTGTTAACGACGATGTGCTGCAGGCTGAGTATACAAAGAAATACCAAGAGGCTGTAACTAAGAGAGATATATCTGAGGCTGACCCTGAGATGAACCAACCTACGCTTGACGCTATCACAGAGCTTCAGGTAGAGTTGAATAACCTTAAGGGTAAAGACAATCAGGTAGCTAAGGATAGAGCTAAGGTTATAAGAGAGGAGATAAAGAATCTTCAAGAGAACCCATTAACAGAAGAAACAGATGCCATTCAAGAGCCAAGCGCAGAGACGGTGGATGTACAAGAACAAACCGGAGTTAGCGAAGGAGTTCGAGAAGGAGACACCGACATCACAGCAGTTACCGAAGAGGTTACACAAGAAGAAGTACAAGAACAAGATGTCTCTCCGGAGCTACAGAGCGAGGTAGACAAAGCTATTGCAGACGAGCAGTTAGACTTAACTGAGTTAGACCAAGCTATTACTGAAGAGGCGGCCACTGAACAGGCGGTTACTGAGGAGTCTATCGCTGAGGAAGTTGCACCTGAAGAGGTGGTTACCGAAGATGCTGTTGCTGAAGATGCTGTTACTGAAGTATCTATATCTAATAAAGAACAGGTTAACAACCTTATTGATAAAGTTGATTCTAATAAACAGCAAATAATAAATAGTGCAGTCAAAGCTGTTAATACCTTAAAGTCTGTATTACCTAACTTTGATATTATAATACACGACACCACTGATAGCTATAATTCTAAGATGGCTAAGGTTAATGGTAATGAAAATTCTCGTGGCAGCTTCTCTTATTCAATTAACGAGAACGGAGACTTTGTAGGTAGCATAGATATTAACTTAACTAATGCTAGGGTTAGAACGGTTGCTCATGAAGTGACTCATGCTGTTTTACTAAAATCATTTGGTGAAGCCCCTGCTACATTTTCAAAATTTAAGAATAAAATATCGCAGATAATTAAATCAGATGACAACGTAGCTCTTCAAGAGTTTGCTGATTTATACGATAGAGATGTAGCTCCTGAGGAATATATTACAGAGCTTACTGCAATGCTTGCTGAGAAGGGGACTAAGATAAGCCCGTCTACATTACAAAAAATTGGAGCATTAATAAACGAATTAGTGTCTAAGATTACTAATGGTAAATTAAAACCATTTGAAGAACTGTCTAACATCAATGAGTTAGCTGATTTCTTTAACACCGTCTCTCAAGCAATAGCTGAGGGGGATGTGATTGACTCTGACGGCGTTACTGAGAAAATAAATGTAGACGCTACACCTAACGAAACAGAGGTTGATACCGGCAGCTTAACGTCTAAGTCAAGTTTAATTCAAGACTTAGGGCTTACTAGGTTTAAAGAGATGTCTTCAAGAATAAAGACGGGCGTCACCATAAAAGATGTTGGAGAAGTAGAGTCTCATTTAACTTTCGCAGATAGATTAGTTACAGGTAAGGTTGGGACTGAAGATTATTTAGGCGGTATATTATTCGCCGCAGCGACAGGTAATGTTTGGGCCTCTTTTAAGCTAGGGAAAGTTAATTCTATAATCAAAGGAATGCCTAAAAATAAAGACGGCTTCCGATACTTAATGCCCGCTCTTCTTACTGAGTCATCGCACATGTCTAACAAGAACATGGTTATGACATCGTTAAAATTAATGAATGATTCCATAAAAAATAAATCTATATCGGCAAAGGACGCTAACGCTAGAATATCAAAAGCTTTAAATAAAAAATCTTTAGTAGAGTTAAAAGAGGTTTATGATTCAGAGATGAAGGGTAAATCTGTTAATGAAAAGAATGTAAGTGATTCAGTAAACAAGGCGGTCTTAGGCTCTAAATCCACATTTGATTTACGTAAATCATTCTTAGGCTCACTACTTGGTGAAGCTAATATAAGAACCGCTTTAAAATTTGGGGACTTACCTTCATACTCAGAGCTTGCTAACGGATTGGCTGAGCCTATTACTAATGGCCATGATTATGGGGACGTTCTTTTAACTATTAAAACTGATGGGGATTTAGTTGCGGTTCAACCTAAGGAAGGTGATGTGGATTACCACCCATCGTACCCTTGGGTTATACGTTCAGTTATGCCTGATGGTAGCAAAGCTAAAGTTGAAACTTTAATATTTAAAAATTCTTATAGTGCTGTTGATTTATTTCCTCAAGTAACGAATAAGAAGGGGCAAACACTTACCTACGATGACTATATAGCTAAGTATGGTAAAGAAAGAGCTAAGTCAAGATACCTTGGTTACATAGGAGGGGGTGTCTTGAGTACATCCTTAACTGAGGTTGTTAAGACTGATGTTAAGAGTAAGTCAAAAATAAAATCAAAGGCACAAAAGAAAGCAGAAACCTCTAGTAAGGGTAAGGTAAAATCATTCGTTGAGAAAGCTCGTGGGTTAGGTTACTCAGATGCAGCTATCAGTGCATTGCTTACACAGAGAGGTGTAAAGCCTGAGTTGGTTGCCGAGATTGTTACTACTGAGAAGACCGCAGCTCCAAAGCCTAAGCTTACAGAAGAGTTAGCTCCGGGACTTAAAAGGTTGATGAAAAGAATGCAAGAGTTTAAAAGTGCTGACGCAGCCATCAGTGCTCTTAAGAAGTCTGCATTATATAAAAGAGCTACTGACAACATTAAAGAGCAGTTAGTTAGAGATGTACGTAAGCAGTTTGGTTTAAAAGAAAAGACAGCACCTACACCAAGTAAGTTGCTTGGAGTTATAAGAGATGTTAAGAAAGTAACTCTTAAGGAAACTGAGCTCTTAAAGATTAGGTTGCAAGAGGCTGTTAAGGCTGCGAAGGATGCTAAGAATTTTATAGCTGATACGCAGCAAGCTTTATCCGCTGAGGTTGACGCTTTAATTAAGAAAGGTACTCTTACTCAAAAGCAAGCATCTGCTATATTGAAAAAGTTTGCTAAGACTGACGTAACTAAATCTAAGTCTGTAGACGCTTTCACTGAGTATGTAGCTAAAGTATTCAACGACTCAGAGGGAAAGTACAAGAAGGGTGTTATAAAACAAATACTAACATTTGTAGATAAAAAATCAGAGAAAGCTATCACTGACAGTAATAAAGCTAGAGGTAAAGGGTTAGATGCGCAAGGACAGCAGTTTTTTGCTGCAGCTAAAAGAGTTCTTAAGAGAATCCTTGAGGACGACTTTGACGCTGAATCAATAGAGAAGAAGTTCTTCCCTGATATTGATGATGTGCTATCCAAGGAAGGAAAGCTTACGGTTAAAGAGCAAAACCAACTTGATGCTTACATTGCTTTTGAATCATTCAAAGGCATAGAAGACATGAGTGTTCAAGAAGTTGAAGCACTATTAAAAGATTTAAAGGAAACTCGTTCTGAATCAATATCTAGGTTAAAAGAAAAACTTGAGGCTGAGAAGGCTGAGGTGAAGGCTCTTAGAGATGAGGCTGACTCTAATATACAGCAAGGATACTCAGCTCTTTACAATGAGGACGGTTCACCACTGACTGAAGAGCAGCTTAGAGCTCGTCAGAATGAAAGATATAATGCGTTGATGAGTGGTCAGCTAGGTAAAGCTTTCAAGCTTTATGTGTCTGAGTTTCCTTTAACCAAGCCGGGTAAATTCTTAACAGGTATAGCTAATAACTTAAAGCACTTAGGTACTCTAACAAATGGATTGGACAAGGTTGGTAAGTTCTTTACTAAGAATGTATACGAATCCCTTAACGCCATGGAGAGTTTGTATGCTAAAGGATTACAGAGTACTCGTACTAAGATGGATGAGATAGCTAGCTCCATAGATGGTATTAAGAACTATAAAGACATTCAAAGTAAACTAGCTTCAGGAGCTCACAAGATTGATGGTATCACCACGGGTGAGGGTAAGTCTTTAGGAACTAATCTTTTTAATGCAGACCAATTGATGAGAGTGTACGCTCTTAGTAAGAACGATGTTCAAAGAGAGAAGCTTAAAAAGCAAGGGTTTACTGATGAGAAGTTAAAGCAAATTGAAAGCATCCTTGGTAAGGATGTTGTAGAATTTACGGACAAGGTGGTAGAGTATTTAAGTACGGAGTACTTTGAGCAAACCAATGATGTATACTCTGATGTAAATAACGTAAACTTAAGCTACATAGAGAACTACTTTCCTACTCAGACAATAAAAACTAAGGTTGACTCTAAACTTTTAGATGAAGGAGATTTTAACGGTGTGTTTAACGCTCAAGTAGCTCCTGCATTAAAGGAGAGGGTTGATTTGACGGGTGATGTATCTATACTTAACGCCGACTTTACAACTACCTTAGAGAGTCATTTTGAAACTATAGAGCGATACAAGTCCTACGCTAAAGGTGTTAAAAAACTGAACGCAATATTCAAGTTTAAGTCGGTTGATACGCTACTAGAACAAACAGGTTTAGGTAAAGTGGTTAGGAACTCTGTTAACTACGCAGTGAATCCTAATGGTGGGCAGCAAGCAATACAGCCTACCATTATAGATAAGCTTATGACGAAGTACACAGGCTTTGCGCTAGCCTTTAAGTTAGCTCAGGTCGTGAAGCAGTCAACATCTTTTGTCAACGCGTTTGAAGACTACTCATACAGAGGTAAAGGTAAAAGTAAAGTACCGGGGTTAGACCTTGTAATGTTTATGATGGAGGCTGCTTATACAGCGGCAACCCTTCCAATACAGATTCAGAAAGCGTACAACATGTCTCCTATGTTTAAGGAGCGTGTTAAAAAAGGTTTAGAGGGAGATGTATTTGGTTTAGAGACAGGTTCTGTTACCTTCAAGCCAATCGGTAAATCTAACACCATGTGGGGTAAAGCTGTTAGAGCTTTCAAAACAGGTGCAGGTTCACCTACAGTGCTTGGTGATATTCTCGGTGTGATGGGTTATATGATTAACTACAACCGAGACATTGCGAATGGTATGAGTGAGGCTGATGCTCTGAAGAAGTTTGAGAACTATAATGCTACTCAGCAATCTCGTAGAGCGACTGAGAAGATTCCTTTGCAGATGAATAGTAACTCTTTAGTTAGGGGCTTTACAATGTTTGGTAGCACACTATTTTTGCAGATGAACAAAGTTATGCAAGGCTTTACAAACGTAATGAGCTCAGCATCTAAAGGTAATATACCTACAGCTAAAGATACTAGAGCTATTATATTAAACCTTGGTGTAGCCAACGTAATGTTTGCTCTTGCAGCGAACTTAGCGAAGTTTATTAAGGGAGATGATGAGGATAGAGATGAGGCTTTACTTAGAATGAAGGACGCTATGATGGGTTTAAATCTTATCTATCAAGTGCCTTACTTTGGAGCAGCTATAGAGTCTGCGGTAAATAAATCAAGAGGTATTCATAGACCTGCCGACGTAGCTGTAAACCCATTCAACTCTATAATAAGGAAGGTTAAGAAGTTGTCTAAGGACGGTAAGCCTATCGAGGCCGCTACTCGTGTTGCCGTGGAACTTACTATAGGAGCTCAGGTTGACCCGTTTGTTGGTTTGTTTAACGGATTTACTGAAGGGTTTGATGAGGGTGTAATGTATGATATTCTTGGTGTGAGTTCCTCTTACCGACCTGCAAAACAAACTGAGAGCAAGAAGGGTATAAGTAAATCCGCTTTGAAGAAGGCTAACCCTAGGGCTTACCAAAGATTATATGGCCCGGGCTCAGCTTACTATAAGCAACAGCAAAGAATTAAAGAGCTGAAGAGAAGACAAGGTAAATAAAAAAAAGGGGAGTCCGTTATAACGGATTCCCCTTTTAGATTAAGCAATAAATTCCGTAAAGAATTACTGCGTTAATTATTAGTACGACTATAAAGTCTTTTATCTTACCATCAGAATCTGACATACTTGAATCCTTTTTGTTGTTCGTAATAAATCATTAACTCCTCATCATTGAATGAGTTCTCTCTTGGCTTTCTACCACCCCACTTAACGCTACCCTGTATCTCTGATACCTTAGCGTAGATGATTCCATCCTCACACGCCCATATCATCACAGGGTTTAACCTTTTGTCGCATAGCTTGACAATCTTTCGTGCTGCCACAGGGAGCGGATAAGCGTCTTTAAGAGCTCTTAATCTTCCTTTGACCTCCACGTAAGCGATAAGGTTGTTAGAGCTGTCAAACACTCTGTAATCAATGTCATTTGGGCCGAGCTTCTTATATGAGCCACCAAATATCCCAACGAATTTTTCAATCGCTTTCTTCTCTCGTGTTAAGTCTGACTTGTTTTCAAATCTCATAACTCCATTAGGCAGTTTATAGCGGTATGGCCACCGAATACAACACCGCATCCGATAGCTTGCTTCTTAAAGTTCTTAGCGTATGCAGCAGCGTAACTCTTACCGTCAACACCGCAACCTACTTGCATTCCAAATATTCTAAAGTTTCTACCAACCATCCACTCGCAGTACGCTTGTGTGTGTATGTGGCCTTGAACCGTAGACATCATATCGTTCTTAGACTTTGTCCTTGCAGTACCACCCTCACCGTGTACGTACTGTACGTTATCGTACACAACTCTGTCCTGCCAATTCCACTTCGTTCCAAGAACGTCGTTGTAACTCTTTATCCACCTCTGTGGTATCTGAGAGTCAAAAGCTTTACGCATAATAATCCTGTCGTGGTTTCCTATTAACACGTCGGCAACAGGAAATGCTTCGTTCCACTTCTTAACCTCCTCGATTGCGTAGTCCAACTCATCACCACCACCCATTCCATCGGGGTCACTAGTATGGAATGAGGAGTAGTGATTGTCAATTATGTCACCGATGAAAATGACTTGATTGCAGTTGTATTTAGCGTATGTCTCCTTGCAGAAATCAAGGTAACCATCAAGGACAAAAGGAGCATGAACATCCCCGATAACGAGAATCCTACGCTCCTTCTTATTGATATTGTCGTATGCTACTTTCTTGTTACCACTAAGTCGTGGTCTGTAATCCTTCTTATAGTTCATCTTGTAGGGATTCAAGCACACCGTTTAGATTCTTAATAAGACTCTTAATCTCCTTCCTAGCCTTCTTATGCTCACGGTCTATAAGAGATTCGTAAACCTCATTAGTAGAGTCGTGTATCCCTTCCATTAATAAATTGATGTGCTTGATTCTAGTGTGATGGAGATTGGATTTTGTAGACATTTGATTATGAGTCCATTGCATTTAGGAACGTAGTTCCCATCGTTGGATTTATTGTTTTGATTAGTTTGTAAATCTTTTTTGACTTAACCCTAACGTCAGAAGCTTCCTTCTTTGTAGAGTCAACTCCTAAGTTCGTGTACATCTTACAATCTATACGCAACAACTCATCTAGCTTCTGCCTCTCTGACCAAGTTTTAAACTCGGCTATCTTCTCTATGTCGCTATACGTATACTCCATTGTAAAATCTATTTAGTTTTTTCTCTATCTCTCTTTCCGTATTAGGTCTAGTCCTTTGTCTTATAATCTGTATAAGGTTTCTATACTTATTATCTTCCTTTTTAAGGAGAGAGTTATCTTTAATTAAAGCATCATTCACCAAATATAAATCTTTTATTTTATTTTCCAAGGAAATTACTTGTTTTTTTAAATCATTTACTGTATTCAAACCATGAACCGGGTCGTATCCATCATAAAACAAGGTTCGGCACTCTAAATATTTAGCTCGTAAAACCTCATCATACTTGACTATATCTTGAAATTTAAGCCAATAATTATGAACCGTTGCATGGTTACAATTAAAAGTTCTAGCAATGTGGCTAGAGCCTAAGTTTAAATCCTTGAGTATATCGCAGTAAACCATTCTTGCGTTTACGTACTTCCTTAACCTTGTCTTCTTTGTTAAGTCTAAGGCAAATACTCCGTTAACTATCCTCTTGAGTTTCTCCTCCTGTTGTTCCTTCAGTTCCATTTGATGTAAGTGTTTTTTGGTTTGTAATTAAATCTAAGTATTCGTCCAACTCTATTGGTATGATGTCTAAGTACACAGCCTTCTCGCCCTCCTGCTTGAGATATTCTATCTCAAAAAAGAATGGCACTTCGCCCTTAACTACGCCACCAACCATTTGAGTTAGTCCGTTTAGTGATACTAAATCTTCTTCGTGGTTTATGAGTTGACGTACAACCTCCTCTTGGATATTATCGGGATACATATCCAACTCCTCTATAAAGTAAACGTCAAATTTAAGAGTCGTCTTCTTCTCCCCCTCGGTAAACTTCTGTTCTGAATCCATATCCTTTTAATTCTTTTAGTCTATACTCCTGCAACTTTGATACTTTTCCTGTTGGCCTCTTCACCTCGCTGAATAAAACATCTGCGTTAGGCTTGAAGGCAACTAAGTCGGGAATCCCATTCTTATTAGTCTTCACTAACTTGAGGACATAATAACCTTCGGACTCCAACTCCTTGATTCTTTTAGATTGTATCTGTTGCTCTGTCATTTTATAAAGATACTAAATCCAAATCTTTTCTAACGTATAAATCTTTTGATACTAATTTTATAGCACCCTTCTTAATACCTTTATCTAACAATTTTCTTACATTTCTTTTAGATAAACCTCCTTTACCTAAGGTTATATAAACATTATTAAGGCTAAAGGGTTTAGTGCTTTTATTTACCTTCCTTAAAAAAGTAGAATATGCATCAGTAGAGTTGGTAATTGATGCTGTATTGTATCTGAGTCCGTTTCTATTTTTCATAGTAAATCTTTTTTAAAGTGTCTAAGTGTATAATCCTTCTTCTTTGTTACTGCTTTGTATATGTCTGTCTCGATGCCGCCCTTAGAGAATATCCAATAAACTCTATTCTTAAGCCTGTCCTTGGTTGTCATCCTGTCCTTTGACTGCCAATAACTCGTAGCGCTAAAGTCAATGTTGTAGTACACCAAGTAGTCAGCATGCTTAAGTGATATTCCTTCACGCCCACTGACAATCTGAAGCGCAATATTATTATCGGTAGTATCAAATTCATACAACTCTGTTGTTAAGTCATCGCCAAAGACCTCCTTCAAAGCTTTAAGCTCCTGCTTAAACTTATAGAATATCCCAATCTTCTTACCCTTGAATCGCTCCTTTATAAACTTTGCTTTGGTGTAATCCAATACCATTGAGTTACCACTCTCAAACTTTATAGTTCCCGAATAGATTTGGTGTAGCTTCATCATCAGCTTCACGGGTGTGTCAGCTAGGATAACATCCTCCTCACCCTCAATGACTAAGTCACGCTTCAACCTGTTGGCTATCTCGTAAGTCTTGTCTTCAAGCTGAACCTCAAGCACATTCTCCATAGTCTCGGTGACAAACCCCGCATCCTTCTGCGTTAGCGATATGGTATATGGTTTCATCTTTTCTATGATAGATTCATTACCTCTTGTGTAATCCTTTATCATCATACCGTTTATTTTTCGCTCTCTAACATCTACATACCTATCACAGAACCTGTAGAAGTTCTTGAAAGACTGAAACGGGTTACCGTTTATACCGTATACCTGATGGTACATCTGACTATACGACTCAGGTGACGGTGTACCCGACAGCAGGATAACCTTTGCCTTAGTCTTTAGTATCAAATCCCTAACAGCCTTCGCTCTTTTATTTGGTTTAGGGAATGCTCCAAGGCCGTGAGCCTCATCACATATAATGACATCCCACTTAAGGTCGGGAGCTTTGTGCATTGACTCGTAGTTGATTGTAAACATCACGAAGGATGCAGGACAAAGCACATCGTAGTCTTTAGTTATAGAGCTCATAGCTTTCTTCTTTGTCAGGAATAAAACATTCTCCACTCCAAGCTTATCGCATATACCGAGACTCGTGAGAGTCTTTCCTGTACGCACCTCCATGGCTAGGTATACAAAGTTATTCCTCTGTATTATATCTGTGGCCTTATCAATTATATCCGATTGATAATCTCTCCACTCGAATGCTCCTACCATTCGTCAACTGCAAAGATTGGCGTCTTTTCTCCAACATAAGAACCAAGAACATTGTAACTCATATAATCTACCGCATCCGTGTAACTCATGCCGTCACTTATAAGTATGTTCAAGCATTTCTTTGTTGAATAAATCAATCGCCTTGATTGGTAACAGAACCCGATGACCGCGTCATCGAATCCGTCTGCCTTTAAAAATTGCTCATCGTTGTAGTGTTCAACGAGAAACTCTAGCATGTTTTTGTAGTTTAACTTTTCCATTACTCTTCTATTTGTGTTTGAATTATAGGTTTCTTTTTAATAATCATGTACTTTCCGTGTACATCCTTTCCAATCTCAGGTTGTACACCTGTTTTATGTAGGGCATAAGATGCTAACCATCTATAAAACCTTATCCTAGATATAGTCATCTTTGCTTTAGGCCCGAAGTCAGGATACTCCTCAATGAAGTCATAGTACAACTGCTGAGAGTTAAGCTTGGTTTCCAACATTAAAGATGGGTTAGAGCTCTGACCTTTAAGTAGGCCGCACCACTCTATAAAGTCGTGACATGTCTCTGCAGATAGTTGACGTATCTTTAGGTTTACAAACTGACTCTTCTGTAATCCTTTAGCAAGGTAGTTCTGAAGACAGCCAATCATGTAATTATCAAAGCTACACCAATCCCTCTCACTCCAATCACCAAACATCAACTTACCAAACTCATCCATCGGGGTGAAGTTCTTATTGTAGTGCTGATGAAGTTCAAGCTCCCACTTACGCCTAGCGAATGAGTTACCTGCACCCTTGATAGCATAGTTAGTTGTGATAGCAATCTTAGGTGATTTGCTGAAAGGAATCTTGATAGCATCCTTATTCTTCTTCTCAAGAGTCAACCCTTCTGTCACAACGCTAAACAATCTCTCGAAGTCGAAGTTCTTTTTAACATCATCGAAGACAAGTATCTGCGTATCTGCTGATACAAGCTGATAAGCAAACGAGCGTTCAAATGTAAACGACTTACCATCTATCGTTACCACCTTCTTCATCTTTGATAAAGCATTCATAAACAAACCTTTACCTGTACCACCCTCAGGGTTATCTGATATAACCTCATCGTTTAAGATTATTGCCGGGCAGTATGATAAATTCTTATGTGCATGCAGCATGAAGCCTATCGTACTCTCCATTGAATTAATCCTAGCATCTTCATTACCACATACGTTGCCTATAAATGTTTTGTAGTCGCAGTCAGTAACCTCACAGATATTAAAGTTCCTATCTATAACGTGGTCTTTCCAAACGTAACCACCCAAATCTAAGTAGTCGATGGTTATCACCTCATCCTTCTTAATCTCAACCGCGCAGTTGTTGTAGTACAAGAACGCTGAGTCTTTGGTGTCTGACATGAAGTGAATGTCAATCGTTGCGAGCAAGGTTAGAAACTCTTCTCTGAACAACCTTGTGTTATCTGCAAAGTAATTGTATATACTTAAGTCATCTAAGTCTATTAGGTGACCCAATATAAAGTCTTTAATCTCCTTCTCTGACGTGTGGTCTATTAAATTATTGGTAACCTTTACGAATACGTAGTTCTTACTACCCTCAGGACAATACTTGTAAAAGCCATTATCCTCTAAGAAGTGCTTAAATAGAATATGCACAATCTTTATAGTCCCCTTATCATTCTTAGTCCAAAATTGTTTAAGAGCGTTCTCCTCCGTCACACGAGTCAGCACCGATTCAATTACATCGCTATCAATGTTTGACTCCTCTAATTGATTGCGAATCTCTTTTTTTGTTGCGCCGCGTCTTAGCTTAGCTTTGATATTGTTTACCTGCTCATCGTCTTCGTAGTATTTCGTTCCGAAGTTTTGTGTGTTAGCATAAGCTGAGTCAATAGTCCTTGTGATTTCTGACAAAGAGAAACTCTCATTAGCGAAACCATTAAGAACATAAGAAGCTAAACTTTTATTGATTCCATAATCATTAAAAGCCATTGCAAGTATGAAAGCATTCTGATTACGCTGACCTTCAGACATAGGGTATTTTTTCTCCCACCATTTAACAAGTATCTCTACAATCTTGTTCTCGTCTGTGATTGGAATTGTAGGAGCGTCTCTTATTACAGAAACCTCTTTATATTCTACATCCTCTATTGTATCCCAAACCTCTGAGTCTTCATTAACATAAATCATTGGGTCAAATGACTCATAGCAAACACGACTTAAGTTCTTGCATGTTTTATCAAAGTACGGAGAGTTAAAGTGATTCTCTAGCGAGTTAAAGTAGTTGACGTGATTGTCTACATCCTGTGGTATCCTAACCAAAGCCTTTAACCCATTACCTGACGGAGATATAAATACTGAATAAGTAAACTCACTCTTGGTTAACTTTTCTTTGTCAGCTAATAAGTCCTTCCTTTTTTCATACCCATCAAAGTCTAAGCATATCAAACCACTATGCTCAGTTAGTGAGTTGTCGTTACGCTTAGTGAATATACCTGAGAAGCATATCGCAGGTAACATCTTCTTAAGTTCGTTACGAGCTGACTTATCCTTCTCCTGACGGATACCCTTGACGAGTTCCTTAGAAGCTCCATCTTTAATTCTTTGTAGTACCACACTGACTTCCCGATGGAATGGAGTCGCGGTTTCCTTGATATTTTTAAATATCGTGACGTTTTTTGTGCTCATTGTGTTTAGATTATGATGGGTTAAATTTACTAACTTACTAGTTATCAGTAGTGTTGATAATAATGATGACTTTATTCTTCAAATATAGGAATAAAAAAAATAATTACCAATAAAAAATATATATATATAGTAGGGCGGTAGGAGTTTTAATATTTCATCAGGAAAAAAAAGAGGAGGACTCCCACAGTCCCCCTCGATTCTCTCGTGCTGATTTCTAAATCCATAGATTTAAAAATTGCCTGCTTTCCTACGGCAGGACTTGGTTTGCACCACTCACGCAGGTTGCTCTCGTTTGGTATTAACGCTTTACTTTATGTGCTATATTTGTATTATGAATACATTCACAAAGTTGTTGTACGCGCTCCTTATAATAGGATTCTATACGATTGGTATATTGCTGTGAGAGAAGGACTCGAACCTCCACGTAGCGGTTAGCTATAGGACAAGTTGTGCACAATGGTGGTCAACCCGCTATCCTAAAGTTTATTCCGTTGCCTACACCCCCGAGACAGGAGGGCATGTCTGCCAATTTCATCACCTCACATTATAAGTGGATGCAAATATACAAATTTACACCCACTTATTTAATTTAGAATGGCAGATTTTCTTCAGCCTCTTCTACACTCTTAGCCGCTGCCTGTTGAGACTTTGGTTTAAAGGTATCCAACTCTACGTATGGATTACCGCTGCGCCCTACAAGGACGTTTAGGTTTACCCATCCACGGTCTGCACCGTGTTGCTTAAGAAAAGGAATAGCATCCTCAATCTTAATTGATACTCTCCCAACTACGAAGTCGGGTTGATTTTCTCTCGTTGAAAACGAGAAGCCGTCTGCAAAGATTTTTTCTTTTTTCTCTGACATAACATGTGTTTAAGTACCTAGTAATGAAAGACTTACAAAACCTCTAGGCAGGTTAAGTTCGCCATCTGTGTGAATCCGTTATAACGGATTAATCAATGTAATCTTCAATATAATAATCCTCAATAGTCTCTGAAGCATTCTCTCCAAAGAAATTGTGATAGACCTCTATAGCTCTCTCAACCTTGTCCTCGCCACGCTTAATGAAATCCTCAGTAGGTCTGAAGACTCCTAGCATCTGAGTAGACTTGTCAATGACTAAGAATATTAATGGTTTACCAAATAACTCTTGGTATATGTAAGCTTGACTATCGTAGTTGTATAGGTTAGCAGACCTCTTGAACTTTTTAATGTCTCCCGTGGTCTTTAAATCAATCAAGACGTCATTACCTACAATATCTGCCTTACCCTTCCACATAACTCCTTTAATCTCTTTTATGCTAGGAACTTCAAACTCATTACCCTCTGCATAAATCATATCAAAGAAATCCATATTAGACTTCATGGTATCTGTCCATGACTTAATCTCTGCAACCTCCTTGTCAAGTAGTACAAAGTCTAACTCATTATCTGATATGAAATCCTTATACTTCTTCGTGTTACGTGATGATACGTCAAGTGATATGGTATCCTTAGCCTTCTCGGGCTCAAGGATTATCTGATGAAACACTCTACCCTTAGCGAAGATAGGGTTATCTGCCTTAGACACTCCAAAATCTTTTGGGTTGTTAAGTAGCGCGCTGATGTCTGAGTTAGAGAGATAGTTCTTACCTATCCCTCCGTAATACTCAGCGTCATCTCTAAGTTTTTCTATAACATCCTTCATCTTACATAGCCTTTTCAATCTCCTTCTTAACGGAAACCTTTATCTTGTACTTGGTCTCAAGATTCTTTACAATCTCTGATAAGCCAATACCCTTGTTAGCTGATATGTACTTCATAACCTTAACCCAATTACCATCTCCAACCTCAAGCGATATCTTTGAATCCTTAGCAATCTTTGTAGGCTTCTCGGTAACCATCTCAGGCACATCCTCTCCCGTCCATAAAGACAATCCAAGACCGTGCATTGCAATAGCTTTAGCCGTAGACCTTTGTATGGCCTTATTAACATCCATTGACGTAACCTTATCCAATGCAATAGAATTATTTCTAAAATCCATGATAGGTAGGTAGTCAATATGCTCCAAGCCATCTACCTCAATACCAACCTTGACGTAAGCCGTGTTGCCATCTGTAAAGTAGTTCAACTCAGTAGACTGAGACTCATAAATTTTTCTCTGTGCATTAGGGTAGTTACTCTTAAGCATGTGCCATGCGTTTGCCCATGATATGTAATCTAATTTCCCTTTTCGCTCAACCTTATCCTTGATAGGGAGCGTTGATAGTGTAGTGTAACTGTTCTTACTCATTGTGTTTATTTTAAAAGATTCAATTTATTTGTGACTTTAGTGTACTTATTCATAGTGTTTTTTCTGCGCTCATGCCAATAATTAAGCTCTCTTTTAGGTGCTGAATTACTTATAGCCTCCTTAATTTTCTCGTCGAACACTTCAAGTTTTCTACGATAGTTAGACAAAGATACAACATACACACCGTATCTCCAACCGTTTTGAAAGAAATTATCATACTCATCCTTAGTAATTTCTTGATAATAATCACCACCTCTTGACGTGTTAAGTATCTCAATATCACCATTTTCACGGTCTCTTGCTATCTTAACTCCGAAAGCAACTCTTGACTCTACGTAGCTATCATCAAGGTCTCCCGCATACTCATCTTCCATGGCTTCTCTGAATACTGATTCTAAACTTCGCATGACATCTCAAATCTTTTAACGATGGATGCGTAGTCTTTGTCATTCTCGACCCTATCGCTAACAATTTTTACTCCGTAAATTATAGGCGAATGCGCTATGTCGTAACCTCTCTCGGCCATAAACATCTGTATCCAAGTTATCCGCATTGGCCTTGTAGCACATAAATAATATAGCATGTACCTTGCGTCTACATACTCCTTCTTTTTAGACTTCTTAAATAAGTGCTTTTCGTTCACTCGAAACAAATCTGCAACGAGCGTAACATACTGATTAAATACCTGTCTTTTCATTGTTGTCGTCTATTGAAATCATTAATAAAATAAGGTAACCACATAGGTCAAATAGCGTATCCTCCGTGCTATCTGATACACCTACGTTCTTTATCCTCGCTAACTTGTCATCAATCCTTGCGCATAATGAATCCGTTGACTTACCCTTATTGAATATGTTCAATGGCTCAAGCGCAGAACTTCCGTAATCCTTGTTCTTCTGTAGTAGCATGTCTCTAACCTTGTCAGCCTTCTGCTTTATCTGTAAACCTCTATCCTTGCTCATCTATACTCTGCTTTACGTAATTAAATAATGAATACTCTACATGCTTTATGTCTACATCCTCATGCCATGCCCAACCAAACTTACCATTCTCAAGAAACTCAATACAGAAGCCTCCAATATACTTGCATACGGCCTTAGTACCTTTAGTTAGATTGGTGTTAGGATACCTCTGCTTAAGCCTATCCTCAGTCATAATCTGTCCCGTGGAGATGAATGTCTTGTGGTCTAAGTTCTTAAGGTCTCCTAAGATTCTATTGCCGTTCTGAACGTAGTATTTATCCTTACTACCACTCATCTTCTCGGCAAGCAAATCTCTATTTATCAACTCTCTTATCGTCATCATCTTGTTTTGCTTTTAAATCTCTTGAATACTTTACCATCTCCCACGCTATGAATATAGCTATGATGGTTATCGTGGTTATTACACCCATAAATAATCCTCCCATTATACTTGTTTTAGTTCGTTCTTGCTCAGTAATACTGCGTTACCTACTATTACCATCCCCGCGAGATGTGAGGCTTCTGTGTTATGTGGTAGTGATTCGTTAAGGCCATTGTCGTTAACCACCAAGCCTTCGCCGTTAGGTAGGTAAACAATCTCTATGTAGCCGTCAACCGCTTGTTGCATACCACTCAATGTAAGTTCTGTGAAATTCTCTTGACGTGTTCCGTCAGCTTTGATTAATGTTGCCATTGTGTTTGTTTTAGTGTTAGTGTTGTACAAATATAGTATAACTTTTGTTTAATTCCAAATTTAAAGAGAAAAAAAAGAATCCGTGATAACGGATTCCCTTCTCTCTGTCTTTGAATACCTTTGCCAATATGAAAGTCTAACTAAAAGACTCGTGGTCTTGGCTATTAACCATAAGCAGGTATCCCCTCAATCCCCAAGACATCGGAGATTTTTAAATGACCACTACAAATGTCCTCCGTATGTTGGTATACCCTCAGAATCTAATTCATCGTATCTCCACACCTCTCCATCCAAGACATGCTTCGTATCCACAAACTTATTCTTTATTTTCCAATCGTACTTATCTTCGTTCTGCCAAAGCCACGTATCTAAATGCTCTTGGTCTACGTTTTCGGGTATCTCAATCTCCACGATTACTTTCTTGAAATACTTTCTCTCTGCCGTTATTCTTACCTTTCTCATAATGTTATTCTTTAAAATCGTTTGCACTCACTATGACTATCAAAATCATAGCTATTGTTGTTGCTATAAATAAAGTTGCGTACATGTTTTTGTCTTAAAAGTTATACACTTCTGCTAATGTGTACCAATCATCGCACCCATTACAATGGTATTGGTTTATGGTATCATCGTATTGTAGAGGCTGAAAGCAAATCATACACTCCTTAGATTGTGTATCACAACAATCATCATCGGTAGCTAAGTCTACATCGTAGTAGCTATTAAAGTTTATCTGCTGACACGTATCCACAACCCTTGGTCTTTGGTATCCCTTGTAATTCTGAACGTAACTCTTATGCATCTCTGTGCTTGAATCAACCTTCTTAGGGTTAAAGTATAACCACGCGTTAATCACTCTACCATCCTTCATTCTGATAGGTATCTGCCTGCGCTTGTACCAATTAGGGTGACCCTCTAATGCGTCAATCTCCTTGAATGCCTTATCTGAGACCTTGAAGATGTCCACCTCAACATGATGTCCACTACCCCTTTGGTCTACCATGTATGGCAACCCCTCAATCAGTAATGGGTATTTGTCGTAAGTCTCCCCTCTACCTAAATGCTTTGATGATGTTAGGTATGAGTAGTAGTTGCTATAACCTTTCTTCAACGTGCCGTATACTGCAATAAGATTGTCTTGCAGTACATTGGCTTTTGAGTACCATATACCGTCTCGGTATGTGTAGGCATCTCTGTTGTACATTTGGAATGAACGATTACGCTTGTTGACCGTTACAAACCGTGAGTCATACTGCTCCAACTCTTTCTTCCATAGTTGCCTTGGTATCTGACCAAGCGATATAGCTAACGCTTTTGAATCTGACATCTGAGCATTACCCATACCCTTGATAGTTCCATTCATCATTAGCCACTCATCTTTCTGCACCCCACATTGGAATGGGTGCATGTTCTCTCTGTTTACTGCTCCGACAGTAGCATATCTAAAGTGAGCAATAAACGGTCTATCTGTTAGTAGTAGACCATAGTCTTTTGACTCGTGATACGTTATCTCAAACGTATCTAACCACACGATACCAAGTCCGTGAGGATTAATCCTTGCTGATGTCTTCGCAATCTCTCGCGACATCATCTGCTTTTTCTGTTTAATAATAATTACGCACATTGTGTTTAATGTTTGTGAGGAATCCGTTATAACGGACTGACCTCTGATTAGTGAATTGTACAAATATAAGACAAAATTTAGACATAGCCAAATTTAATGTCCGTTATCTATCAAGGCTTCTGTTACCTTCATTCCTTGCTTCTTAGCTTCCTCTTCCAATGTAGGAAAACAAGCTATGAATAGTTCTTCTGTTTCAAACGTAGCCACGCATTCAGCATGATTACTGCTCTCAAAGTATACTTCTACGTACATGATTTACTTCTTTTTAGGTTTAGTTTTAGTTTAGTTTGTATTAGATATGATAAAATTTTATCGTATCAGTATATTTAGGTAGCTTCTTAAAACCATCTTGTCTTTTTATTTCAATAACTCCATTTTCTACTGCCACATATTCCCAACCATAATTAGTCATGCCATAGGCATTGATTATTCCTACTATCTCTTTGACGTTATTTGTTGGTAGGTCGCAGATAGTCATTTGCGTTTCGCTAAATTCGTCTAAAAATGTGCATTCGTAAAGTTTCTTACTTTCCATAATTTCTACTTCTTTTTAGGTTTAGTTAGATGCACCAACATCCGTCTTCGGTTTCTTTTAATATGTATAACTTCTTCTTATTAGCTTTTTCTTTATCAAGAAACTGAATACCATTGACAACAAGATCGTCTATGTTTAACTCGTTTAAATCTACATCCATTTCAAGTAGATAATCCATAAGCTCTTCGTAATACTCATTGTCTATGTCTACACAACAAGACATCATAAGTCTGTTTAAATTAAATTCTTTCATAACTTACTTCTTTTTAGGTTTAAATTAAATCTCCGTTCTCATCAAAAGAACCTATTACATCTTCTTCTTCAGTTTCTTTTTCTTTCTTGTAGATTGACATTCTGTACTCATCATCTACCATACGTTTAGTCATCTGTTGTTCAATGCTAATGCCTTCAATCATGCCTTGCATCATGGACTCGAATAATTTTTTGGTCTGTCCCATTGTGTTTAATTTATTGGTTAAGACTCAAATCCGCTATAACGGATTCAAGTTTCGGATATTCAACCCTCATCAGTTAACCTATTTTAGGTAGTTATTATCTCAAAGTTATACGCCTCTATTTCATTCTTAATAAAATTTTTACCCTCTTCCGTTGTTACAACTTCGTCTATCCATAAAGAGAATAAAGAATTGTGTAGTTTATCAAATTCATCATCTGAAACACATTGTATTATCTTGTGAAATATGGGTGCAATTTCTTTGTTGTTAATCCACCACTCACCTAAAGATTCGTCACATACGTATCTTAAGAAAAATCTATATGCTGAAATAGTTGGCTCGTTTTCTACAATAAACTTGTTTAAATCGTTATCATAAATTGAAACTCTTTTCATATCGTTTTAGTTTTAAAGGTTTATAGGTCTAATTTATATTCTAATCTGTTCTGCATCTCCGTTTCAATCATAGCAATAAATGTCGAATCGTATTTACAGCCTTTCGGGAATTCTTTTCTGTACTCTGTTATGTCTCTGTGGACTAACTTCAATGTGTAATCACTCATAAGACCTATTAGGTCATAAGCAGATTGTGTTTCTAAATGTGCCATAGCTTTGTAGTTTAAGTTATTTCGTATCCAAACGAATGTATTGAATTCTCGTTGAGCATCTTCAATAACTGCTTGTACTCTCTTGTCGCAGTCGGTCTCTTGCAGTCACGCACTGCCAATGTAGATGAGTTAATTCCAACCCCTTTTAACGTGTAGAAAAATCTTACTCTTAACATAGTTTCTGTGTTTGATTTAGACAAATATAATACTAAATTTAGACATATCCAAATGTTAGTCTATATTTTTATGTGTTAATACTAAGTATAACGTGTATACTCCAAATGGTAGTAGGTAAATGTATCCTACCTCTGTCGTGATAGCAAACAAGAATATTATCATAATGTTTGCCATAATCAATGCGAATATTGTCGCGTAGTCTAAAATCTTCTTCATCTTATTTGTCGTTTTGCTTGAATGCTTCCAATGTCTTTGTGTAATTGGATAGCTTCGTTTGTAATAATTTAATGGTCTCACGCGTATCATCGCACACGTAGGTGTTACACTCCGCCAATCTGAATTGGTAGAAATGAATGCTGTGGTTAACCTTATCTAGGTCAGCAATATACTGCTCAGTAGATGCGATTAAATTTCTCAATTCTCTTCTCTCAATTGTATCCATATCAATATGTTTAAATGGTTTCCGTTTCGACCTTTTGGTCTCATCAGCACAAGCACTCACTTGTGGACGGATGAGGAATCCGTTATAACGGACTCCCCACATACGTCATCTTAAAGTCTCCGCTCTAAGGCTTCTTGTGTACAAGTGACTCAAGTTACCAAATCGGTCAACGAATGGTTTCACTGCGTGGTTAATTTTACGCGTCATCAACATCTTTCTGAAATGCTTTGATAACTCCATAACCTCAGACACCTTATCTGCGTCGCCATTGTACATCATCATGAGAATTGGTTTCAACTTGCTTAGAAGACCTCTATGCGTTCCATTTGGCTTATTCACCGCGTAGTTAACAATCTCATACATCAATCTGTATCTAAAGTTCAAATCAGCTACACTCTTCACCCTACTCGGCAATCTAAACTCAATCCTATTGTCATCAATACGGCATACTTGGTATTTGTGATGAGTACTAATTCCGTCCCACTCAGACCGGCATACATCCATGAAGATGTTTGACTGACACCACGTTCTTCGCAATCTGAATCGGTATAGCGCGTAGATGATTCCACTGAATGGTCTAATTGCGTCAGCTAACTCTTCTCCGCTCATCCCTTTAACCGCTAGGTTAATGTGACCCCCACATTCGATGTCTGACGGCGAGAATTGGTCATCAATGACATGCTTCGCTTCGCTGAACATATTGAAGATTTTGTTCCTCCAAACGGATTTGCCAATCAACGGAAGTACATTTGTGATAGCTTCAACACCACATGACCCGTCAGTCTCAAAGTGACTGAGCAAAGGGTATTCCTTGACCGCATTACGATGAAATGTGTTCTTCTCAATCTCAAAGCCAATAGTAAAACGCGACTCAATCTCTCCCTCATCAGTTACATTGGTAGTTAAATTCATTTCATTGTGAGGTAAATGCTTTAGGTCATATTGGAATGGTGTTTTGTCAAACATCCTATAAGGCAATCCATTGCGCTTTGCCCACCCATAAGATAGCATTCGACCGCGGTCCTCATTGCCCTCAGTAGTGTAAGTGATTTGTGCATTCATAATCTATGTAGTTAATGGTTTAAAATCCGTTTCGACCTCTTGGTCTCATCAGCGCAGGACACTACCTGCGGACGGAACAGAAAATCCGTTATAACGGATTCTCTGCATCATCTTAGTGATTAGCTCCATATACCAATTGCTCTGATGATTTTCAATGAGTCAGCTTCAAATTCATCCTTAATGTATTGAGGCACCTTGTCTGCGTCTCCGTCAATTGTCCATTGAGCATCATCGTATAGCTTCACTACAACTCCAATTCCGTCTTCGAATAACTGCCCGTTAACAATGTAAGATTTGATAACCTTACTTGTAGTTTCCTCAGCATTTGCTTCAGCGCTCGCTTCAGCGGTAGCTTCAGCAGATTCCTCTGTGCTTACTACCTGCGCATCATCTCCGCTTTGCTCAGCCTTGATAAACTTGATAAGATTAGCAATTGAGCGCGATGCAGTTACGTTCCCTGAATTCTCCATGGTTGTACATTGTCGCTTGTATTTCGATACAATGTTTTGGTCTTCCACAACAACCTTACCCACTCTGTTTTGGTCAGCAAAGAATGAATACTTCCACCCGAAGATATCCATAGCGAATTCTTCTTTGGTCATCACAATACCGGCATACTCAAAGCACTGCTTTCCCTCAGGCGATTTAAACCATTGGTAGGTCAGGTGCACCTTTTTAGCTAGCTTGATTTTCTTGTCGAATGCAGTCACGTCATTAGCATTCAATTCATTCAATAGAGCAACTGCACCATTGAATTCCGCTACATTGCTTTCTAGCAATTCAGCTACATTTGTGTTTAATGTTCTCATAATCAGTAGTTTAAGTGGTTATCGCTCGGGGTGTATCCCCAACCGCACAGCTAAGATACGTCTAATTCTCGTATAAAAAAACTATATGCAGATTATTTATACATTATTTTGACAGAATTTGTACAAGCGCAGTAAACACGCAATATGCAGCGCGGTGTATTTGGGGCAATTTATTTGGGGCTAATTTGGTCGGGCGGGGGCAATCTCTTATGTGCTGATATGCAATATTGAGATTTGTCTTTGGGGCAAAGACATGGAGCGCAGTGAATACGCGGTAGAATCCGTTATAACGGAACACGTAAAACGTGGACGGACGGGGGACGGGGGACGGACGGACGGGGGACGGGGACGCGTAGCAAAACGTCAAAAAATCCACATGCGCAGGACAAAAGCACACCCCCACCCTTGAAAAAAAAATCGGTTTCGTTCGAGGGTGCGCGCGCGTGCGGCGGGGGGGAACCCACAACCTACACATATCTAAAAATTTTTGTATCTTTACCCCATGTATGAGATAGAACTACAGAATAGAATTAAGATAGGTTTTTGCTTAGGCTTTGGTATATACCCAAACGATAAGGATTATAACTTCTCGGAGTACATTTTATATTTAGGATTAATTAGTATACACATAAAAATTTTCAGGGATGAACTATAGTGGATTAAAAGTAAAGGACGGTCGATTGATTAATGATAGACCAACAGGTAAAAGCGGTATTGAAGAGGCTTCAGAAATTCGCAAGGCTGTAAAGATGAACGAGAAGGCAAATGTTATTGCTAACGGAATAGAAAAAGCTGAAATGCGTAAGGATATGCGCAACATGTTCGGCAAATAACATCATTGTGTTTGATGGTTGAATTGATTGGGTAGTGACTTTCAATTCGTAAGAGAGGGGTTATCCCCTCTTTTTTTGTTTATGCTTTGACAATAGTCGTCATAAATAGTTAATATTATGATGATTTAATGACAACTTTAAAAACGTAAAATATTGGTTATCAATTACTTTGATAATAATGATAACTTTTTACTTAATTTGTAGTGAATAAAAAAAGAGAGAGAGAGATATATTATATATATATATATAGAGCGACCCTAACGAATCAATAGTTTATTACTTTATTAAAAAAGATTTACTATCTTTGTGTGAAATCAAATCAAATAACAATGAATCAAACAGGATACACTCCGAAAGATTTACACTTCGATAAGGAAGGTAGAGAAAAACTATTCAGCGGTTTAGATAAAATTGCTACCGCTGTGAAGAGCACACTTGGTCCTCAAGGTAACACGGTGCTTATTGAATCACAAGAACATACTCATGGGATGACTGTCACCAAGGATGGTGTAACTGTAGCGAAGTCAATTGCTTTGCTTGACCCTGTGGAGAATCTAGCAGTCAGAATCATGAAGGAGGCTTCGGAGAAGACTGCTGTATCTGCGGGTGATGGAACGACTACAGCTATTGTTCTATCTGAGGCTTTGGTAAACGCAGGTGTTTTATGCATTGATGAAGATAATAATAAAACTGCTGTTTTCAGGGAGCTAGTTAAAGCAACTAGTCATGTTGTGGACAAGTTAAAGAAAATGAGTAAGCCTGTTACTGATAAGAAGCTAGCTAGTGTAGCTACTATATCGGCTAACAATGACCCTGCGGTTGGTAAGATTATTGCTGACGTGTATAAGGAGGTTGGTTCAAATGGTATCGTTACCGTTGAGCGCAGTCAAACTGCTCAGACCTACTACGAGACTACTAAGGGTATTAAGGTTGACAGGGGCTATACCTCTAACTTATTCATTAACAATCACAAGAAGGACGAGTGCATACTCGAGGATACTTATGTCTTGGTTAGTGACGCTGAGATAAGTAACGTGCTACAGATTGAGAATGTTCTCAAGCCTATCATTACTAACAACAGCAAGCTGCTTATTATTGCGCCATGCTCTACTAATGTGGTAAACACGTTGGCCGCTAACGTAATGAAGAACGGCTTAAAGATATGCGTGATACAGCCGCCGAACTTTGGCTACAAGCAGCACGAGCTGATGAATGATATTGCATTGTCTGTTGGGGCTACCTACTACAGTGAGAAGACGGGTGATGACCTGAGCTTAATTACCGCGGATGACTTGGGTAAAGCCAAGAAGGTTATCGTGGGTAGAAACCAAACAATTGTCATCAAGGATGATGAGGTGGTGTCAGAAGAATCTATACAGGAGCGTGTAGAGCAATTACAGGACGCTCACGAGCTTTCAATGAGTAAGGATGAGAAAGAGTTCATTCTGTCTAGGATAGCGTCTCTAACGGGCGGAATCGGCGTTATATACGTAGGTGGTAACACTGACCTAGAGCAGAAGGAGTTGCATGACCGTGTTGACGATGCTGTATGCGCAGTTCGCTCAGCTACCGTCGAGGGTATACTACCGGGAGCGGGTATGTCTTTAGCTTACATTGCCGAGAACATCGAACTGAATCATGAGTGGGGTGCTGACAAGTTCTCTGCCTATGAGATGCTTAAGATAGCTTTAAAAGCTCCTGCACAAACAATTCTTGAGAACGCGGGTCTTAGTTACTATGAAATGTATAGTGAGGATAAACCGAAAAAGGGGTACGGGTATGACGTTAAAAATGGCAAGCACGGTAACCTAATGAGCATGGGCGTTATTGACCCAATGAAGGTTACTAAGAGTGCGCTTCAAAATGCTGTGTCAGTAGCTGTCACACTTCTCAGCACCAACGCTATTGTGACAATGGCACGTAGCTATGAGACCAAGTAATGGACAACAAGAAGAAGACACCCCCAAAGGGGAATGTACGGTTTAACGTAAGCTTATCGGCAGAGCAGAAGAAGGCCAAGGAGAATATTATAGCTCATGCGTTCAGCTTTGTTGTAGGTAAGGCAGGGTCGGGAAAGACCCTCCTTGCTGTACAAGTGGCTTTGGATATGTTCTTCAAGCGTCAGTACAATAAGATAATCATTACTCGGCCAACCATCGCCACTGAGGACAATGGATTCCTGCCCGGCAACGAGAAGGAGAAGCTAGAGCCGTGGCTTGTACCTATTATGTCTAACATGCGTAAGGTGTATAACAAGCCTGACAAGATAGCTAAGATGGTTGAGCAGGAGGAGATTGAGCTAGTGTCACTAGCACACTTCCGTGGACGCACCTTTGACAATGCTGTGGTTATAGTGGATGAGTTTCAGAACCTCACCAAGGCGCAGTTGCGTATGGCACTAGGTAGGCTAGGGAAGGACTCGATAATGATTTTCTGCGGGGACAATCAACAGATTGACCTAGGGGATGTAAACAACTCAGCGATACAAGAGCTTGCAAAGATAAAAGATAGCGACCATGTGTTCAAGGTTATCCTAGAGGACAACCACAGGCACAAAGCTATTGACGATGTACTTAAACTTTTAACAGGATACTAAATGAAACCAATAGGAAAATATATTGCAATCAAAAAGGTTAAGGAAGAGATAACCACCAAGTCAGGACTACTTCTCTCAGGAGATGATGTCGATGGTATAAGATACAAGAAAGCAACAGTCGCTGAGTCGGGTACTGACGTAACTGTAATCAATAAGGGAGACACGATTTACTATGACAGCAGAACGGGTTACACCATGTTCATTGAGGACGAGCAGTTTACTATTATTCAGGAGCACGATGTCGTTGTTGTCGTATAGACTTATTTAGATTCTTTATAAAATTTCGATACACCTTATCGGTGTATTTAACATTCTTAGCGAACATAGGGTTTGCTGATTGGCTAGTGGGGATTTCTTCCCCACTTAGTTTTTTATAGATAGAGGTGCACACTCTCTTAGCCTTGTATGACAGAACGTATACCGCCTTGGTAGGGCCGTTACGTTTTCTGAAGGTCTGTATCCATCCCTTGGCGTGTAGCCTGTCAAACCTTTTATCCTCCCAACTTAGTAGCTCATCAAACTCATTGAACTTATCCTTAGTGAAGTATCCTTCTGAGTTTAAGAATAATATTACATCAAGGTCTGACTGTGTTAGGCCGTACTTAGCTTTTATGAAGTATCGTATTACTCTCCAATACTTTAGGTAGTCATTATTCATTCGATTTAATTTTGTAGATTTGTAATTACAAATATAGTAATTATGAAACAACCTAGTAAGCAGAATAAATTAACTAGAGTGAGTAAGAAGATAGAGTCTTTAAAAAAGAAGTTATCGAACCCTGACACAGCATCCTCTAAGGTAAACGCTTTAAGCTCAGAGCTTAAGGCTAATAAGAAGAAGTTAAAAGATTTAAAAGGTGGTGGAAAAGGAATAATAACATACGCAGGACCTAGGAAGACAGGTTTTGATAAGGCGTGGCAGAAGAGAACTAATGACCTAGCAAGTGTGTGGAACGGTACATACGTATCTAAAAAGAAGAAGTAGATGACTAATATACCTGAGGGAACAAAATTTCACGGAGTAGCATCATTTGTAGACACCACCAATAGAGGGTCGGTATCCGCTAACGCTATGCGTGACGCTTATACTATTGAGGATATAGGCTCGGCTGTAGACACTTATATTATTGAGAATGGTATAACAAAGCTTATACCTGAGTTTATAACTATAGGTCCTGACACTACTACAGTGTACACAGGTAATAGGAATATAGTGGACCTTGATTGGGTAGGCGGTTCAGGTGTTCATATATTTCAGCTACCTGCCGCAGACGCTATTCCTTATAGAGTTATACGTATTGTAAATAATTCAACGGTTACTGCTAATGATAAGGTTCACGTCTCACCTATAGTTCCTGAAACGGTTGATGGAGACCCGTACTATGTACTTAACAAACCCTACAATGGGGTGGCAGTATGGTCTGATGGAACTAATTGGACAGTAATACAAGCTAAGTCAACTTAAAATAATTTTTAGCTATCTTTGTATAAAATAATAGTATTATGAAAAAGCAAGGTTACAATTCAAGATTAGATGAATCATTAGGAGCTAAGAACGGTAAGAAGTCACAGTCAATGAAAGATAGACGTGATGAGTCAAAGGCTATATCAAAGAAAGACTACGGCCACGCATACGGTGGAGACCACTCAATGTCTTACGAGCACCAATGTATTAAGGACCGCAAAGTAGGAGCACACCTAGGAGCTATAATTAAAAAGTAACAATACAACTACCAAATGAAATCAAGAGGACTAGGAGATTCAATAGAAAAGTTCACTCAGGCAACCGGTATTAAGAAGGTTGTTCAGCAGGTGGAGAAGGTTACAGGGAAAGACTGTGGCTGCGGTAAAAGAAAGGATACATTAAACAGGGCGTTCCCCTATAACAAAAACAAATAATGGCATATCAAAGATTACAAGTTGGAAGGGCTTTAGGAGTAATTCCAAGTGACACTATTAACATTCCTAATGTAGCAGCAGTAGCAACTTCAGGAACAACCACTAACGCTTCAGGACCTCCCGGAGTCCTTCTTGCGGATAGCACTAAAAACTTTCCTGAGCTAGGAGTTAAGGTAGGTGATATTGTTGTTGCGGGTAACGACATTTATACTGTTACAGGCTTAGTAGGTACTAATTATGTAGAAATTTCAGGGTCAACCTCTGTATCAAGCGGTGTTTCTTACACTATATACTCACAAGCTGACAACCCAAGTAATGGTTGTACCCTTTATGTAGGGCTTGCGGGTAACCTAACTGTACAGACTGTTGGCGGTGATGTTGTTCAGTTCACAGGAGTACCTACAGGTTCATTTATACCTGTTCATGTTCTTAAGGTTATGTCAACAGGAACAGACGCGCAGAATATTGTAGCCCTTTGGTAGTATGATAGGAACAGGTAATGGTATAGGGATAGGTGCAGGTAATGGACTACTGTCAAATACTTGGGGTGCAGGAGAGGAGCTGTTTAAGGATGGCTACTTTGTTCATATTCTTGAGCAGGTAGGTGGTGACTTTTTACGTAATCAAATTACCCAACAACTTTGGCCTGAAGGCCCCCCAAATCCAAATAGAGTTTTTAACTATTTTAGTGGTACTATAGAGAATAAGCCTTATTCAGGCAATAGCTTTTATAACACCTCAAGTACAGGTTGGGTAAGCATTCAAACAACGGGAGCTCAAGGATGGGGCGGCGGTGGATACGCTGTTGGAAGTACACCTGTTTTCGTTCCTGCAAATTTTAGTTCTTTTACATTTAATTTTCATGTAGCTCTTAAAGCAACGCAAGATTTTGCATTTCAGTTAGAGTTAGGTGGGATAAGTAATAGTCAAGCTATATTAACATTTGGCTCATCACAAGGAGGCCCTGAAGATTATTATTTACCAAGAGACGGTAAGTGGCACTCGTTTGATATTCCTGCATCAGTTATAGTAGGAAAAGGCTACATTGCATCCAACCCCGGAAATTCCGGAACAATAACAAACCAAGGATACCTAGCTTTTATCTTTCCCGTTAATCCTGTTGGAGGTGGGTTAGGAATAGAGGTAGATGCAACATTTTTTTATAACCCTAATGGTTCAAGATAATGAATTGGGATACTAACACAACCTTCGGGGATTACGAAATTATTTACGTATGATAAATAAAGCAAAGAAAGAATCGGCAATAAAGAGGGCAGGTGTTAGAGGTTTAAACAAACCTAAGAGAACACCATCTCACAAGAGTAAGTCACACGTCGTGGTTACAAACTGCAACGGGAAAATAAAGACTATACGCTTTGGTGAGCAAGGTGCTAGCACCGCAGGAAAGCCTAAGGCAGGAGAAGGAAGTAAGATGAGAGCTAAAAGAAAATCTTTCAAAGCTCGTCATGCAAAGAATATAGCTAAAGGAAAATGCTCTGCAGCGTATTGGGCTAATAAAGAAAAATGGTAAGCTAATGAAATTAGGAAAGGATACAGATATTAGTTTAACCTTTGAATCCCTAGGAATGGTAGGGTTTTTTATATTTAGCCTAGTAGCGATGTGGTTCACTCTGCAGAATGATATAGCAGAAGCAAAAGAGTTACCTAAACCTACTGACCCTGAGATTACAAGGATAGAGTTTGATATGAAGGACCAACTGATTCGTCAGACTATTATGTCTACTCAGGAGGATGTATCGGAAATGAAGGATGACATAAAGCTCATCAAAGAAAAGCTGTATGAATAAAATTCTACTTACATTGTTTTTCTCATTAACTCCCTTAACAGCAAAGGGTCAATCCTCAATAGGGGTCGATAACTTTGATTGGGAGATACGAAGAGGTGTTACAGTAGTGGAGTTTTGGGCAGGATGGAATAGAGGGAATGAAATATTATTTCTACATGAGTTAAATAATTGCAGGGCTTATAGACATATAATAAAAAGAGATAGGTCACTTTTAGAAAGATTTAAAGTATCCGCAGCTCCAACCTTAATAATATTTAAGAACGGAGAGGAAAAGTATAGGTTTGCCCCAAACATTATGTTAAAGGTAACCGCGACTAAAGAACAAGTACAATCAGCTGTCAACGATTTATAATTAAAACAATGATTACCATTTGCTCATCAGTAGTATTATCAACAGTAATATTAAGCTACGTTTATTGTGGAGGAAGATAAGTTAAACATATCGGAAGGCTCTAAGATTAATCTAGATATAAAGACGCTTATCAGTATCGTCATAGGTATAGTTTCTATGGCAGGGATATGGTTTACACTGACCGCTGAGATAGCTCAACTACAATTAGATGTGGTTCGCATGCAGGATGCTGTACATCTAAACGAAGAGTTTAGAATTAAATGGCCTCGTGGTGAGATGGGTGCATTGCCTGACGACGCAAAACAAGACCTTAGAATTTCGTATCTTCAAAAAGACGTAGATTACTTAAGAACTGTAGTCAAAGAATTAGAAATAACCCAAGCAAAAAATCAAGTAGATGAGATTAAGTAAGAACTTTGTATTGTCTGAAATAACGCATAGCAATACAGCTAAAAGATTAGGGATAAAGAATGAACCTACGAAAGACCATCTTAAGAATCTCCAACTCCTTGTCAGAGGTGTGGTACAGCCTGTTCGTGATGGGGTTGGTGCTATCAGGGTTAGTAGTGGTTATCGCAACCCGACACTCAATGAGGCGATTGGCGGAAGCTCTCGCAGTCAGCATTGTAAGGGTCAAGCGGTGGACATCCAACATTGGTCAAAAGGTCAGATGGATAATAAAAAAATTTACGACTATATTCTAGATAACGATATTGAGTTCGACCAAATGATTAATGAGTTTGATTACTCGTGGATTCATATATCTTACAGTGAAACTAAGAACCGTAAGCAAGTGTTAGAGGCTTATAAGGACGACAACAACAAGACGGCTTACAGACACCCAAGCGACAACATAAAAGCATTATGATAAAAACAATTATACAAAGCCTCGTAGGACAAGCTTCTACAATTATTGACGAAGTAGTTACTACAGATGAAGAAAGAATACAGCTTAAGCAGCAATTTAAAAAAGCTGTTAAGGAGCATGAGAAAGATATGTTTGCCCTCGAGGTTAAAGACCGAGATAGTGCACGAGAGATATATAAAGATGATGCTATTATACAGAAGGTATTAGCGATAATATTTACAGTCGCTTATTTCTTTTTGTCTTACACGATGTTTAAGTATTTTGTACTTAACACACTAGAGCTTTCAGATTACGAGATAGGATTTATTAGTACGGTGTTTGGTGCTATGAGTAGTAAGGTGAATACGATAATTGATTTCTTCTTTGGTGGCTCTTCAAAAAAGTAAACCATGAAAAATTAATTTGTATCTTTGCTGTACTAAATTAAATCAAATGAAAAAGTTAGAACAACAGGAGTTAGACACGCTACAAGAGTCTATGAAGAAGTACAATGAATGTAAGATGCAGTTGGGAGAAACTGTCTTACGTCAGCAAGCTTTAATGATGCAGGTTACAATGATTCAGAAAGAGTCAAAATCTTTTGAGGATTTATTGATAAAGAAGTACGGTCAAGACTCAGTGATAGATATGAAAACCGGGGAGGTAAAGCCTTCTGAAAAAAAATAAGATATGCCAAAAATTAGCTCATATAACCAAGCAGCACCCGCAGAATTAACGGATAAGTTAATAGGTACAGAAACTTCAGCTCTTAATGCTACTAAAAATTTCACATTAGGTGGCGTGCTAGCTTTATTTAATAGTGCTAGTATTCCCTCAACTTTAACATCAACAGGGACTAAAGGTCAGATTGCTGCAAACGAAACACATTTATATATATGTGTGGCCACTGATACTTGGAGAAGAGTAGCTTTATCTACATTCTAGAGTTATGGATATTAGAAAAATATCTGTAGGCCCTGACTACAAGTCGGGAGCTATGCATTACCTCGTAGGGCAGGATATACTTAACAGCTCTCACAAGATACATCTTATTCAGCAAGATAAGGATTCTCAATCTATAAAAGTTTGGATTCAGAGGGAGGATGAGATTCTTCTTTGGAAAGAATTCAATTCAAATATGCCAATTTCAATCGAGTACAATATAAATTTTTAAGATGAGCGAAGACCAAAAAGATGCCTTAGAGCAACTTAAGAAATCAGAAGAGTCAGCAAAAGATACGTTTGACTCATGGGTAAACAACTTAGAAGACCAAGAACAGCCTGATGCTTGCAGCATTGATGACGAGGACTGTGAAGCCTGTGGGTCGTAATGAAGTCTCCATTTAATTTTATTGTACGCCCTTTAGAAGGGAAGAGATATAACAACACCAAGAGTATTGGAGGGATGGAGTTTGTGGTTAGCACATCAGAGGAAGACCATAAGTTCTCTAACCGAGAGGCTATTGTTGTCGAGACACCTGTAGGATATACAGGGGATATAAAGATTGGGGATACACTGCTTGTGCACCACAACGTGTTTAAGTTCTACAACGACATGAAGGGTAGGCGTAAGAGTGGTAAGAGTTACTTTAAGGATGATTTGTTCTTTGTAGATAACGACCAATTTTATTTATACAAGCAGGATGGTAAATGGAATAGCCACGATAGGTTCTGTTTTATAGAGCCTGTAGCAGTTGTAGAAACCTTTATAGATAAGTCGTGTAAGTACGAACCCTTAATAGGTCGTGTTAAGTACCCTAACGATTACTTAAAGTCAAAGGACATAAAGGAAGGTGACTTGGTTACCTTCAGTCCTGATAGTGAGTACGAGTTTAAGGTAGATGATAAAACCCTTTACAGAGTATTCGACCATCAGGTAACCATGAAGCTATAGTATGGACTCAAAAGATTTACGTAAGGAAATTATAGAGGCGGGTTATAAAGCTGTCAAGCAACTCATTAAGGTTGCGAAGGAGGATATTATAAAGCCTGACCCTATGGATGAGCTTGCAGCGGATAAGTTAAAAAACGCAGCAGCATCAAAGAAGCTTTCTATATTCGATGCTTTTGAGATATTAAAAAGAATTGACAGCGAGCAGGAAACTTTAGATATAGAATCTAAAGGCCCTAATAGAACAGACACTAAACAAGGATTTGCAGAACGAAGGTCAAAATAACTTATATCGTGTTATTCCCGATTACATTCCCTCAAGGCCACTATCGAAAAAGAATGGTAGCCGAAGTTGGTTGTATGGGTACAACGAGGAGTATGACTTTATAAACATTTCTAAGACAGGGCAGGTAGGTGAGGTAGTTGAAATCTCAGGGCTACGAATAGGGTTACCGCCTGCACCTAAGGATTGCCATAAAAGACATAACGCAAAATCACAGCAGTATTGGGAGCGTCAAGAGTTTCCAAAAGAACTACAAAAAATAAACTCTATATTTCAATGGAATGAGATGCCGTCACCTTTTAAGGATAGATGGGTTGACTATATAGAGTCTGAGTTTGATAGAAGGGAGGAGGGGCATTGGTTTATGAATCATGGTGACCCGACCTACATAACAGGTTCACACTATATGTATCTTCAATGGACTAGTATAGATGTAGGTTATCCCGACTATCGAGAAGCTAACAGAATATTTTTTATTTTTTGGGAGGCGTCAAAAGCTGACAAGCGTTCTTTTGGTATGACATACCTTAAGATAAGACGTTCAGGATTTTCCTTTATGGGGTCCTCGGAAGCAGTGAATACGGGTACGCTAGCAAAAGACTCTAGGGTAGGTATACTATCTAAAACAGGTTCGGATGCTAAGAAAATGTTTACCGACAAGGTTGTGCCTATTAACAGTAGACTACCTTTCTTCTTTAAGCCAATCATGGACGGTATGGATAAGCCAAAGACAGAGCTTGCCTTTAGAATTCCTGCATCTAAGATTACTAAGAAGAATATGTACGACACTGAGGCTGAGGAGCTTGAGGGGTTGGATACTACAATAGATTGGAAAAATACGGATGACAACTCCTATGATGGTGAGAAGTTATTACTGCTAGTACATGATGAGAGTGGTAAATGGATTAAGCCGAACAACATCTTAAATAATTGGCGTGTAACAAAAACATGTCTACGTTTGGGTAGTAAGATTATCGGTAAGTGTATGATGGGTTCTACATCCAATGCATTATCTAAGGGTGGTAACAACTTTAAGAAACTTTACGAAGACTCTGATGTAAATACTAGGAATGCCAACGGGCAGACTAAGAGTGGTATGTACGCACTGTTTATTCCTATGGAATGGAACATGGAAGGTTTTATTGATAGATACGGCATGCCTGTATTTAAAAAACCTAAGAAGCCTGTGTTAGGTGTTGATGGTGAGATGATAAGTAATGGAGCTGTAGATTATTGGGAGGCTGAGGTTGAGTCACTTAAAAGTGACGCTGACGCTTTAAATGAATTCTACAGACAGTTTCCTAGAACAGAGTCGCATGCTTTTAGGGATGAGAGCAAGTCGTCGTTATTTAACCTTACTAAAATATATCAGCAGATAGACTATAACGATTCATTGATTACAGAGCACCACGTAACGCGTGGCTCATTTCATTGGAAGGGAGGGGTGAAGGATACTGAGGTTGTATTTAGCCCCGATACTCGTGGTAGGTTCTTGGTAAGTTGGATTCCTAATAAGAATCTTCAGAACAGGTCTGTAAGTAAGAGAGGCAACAAGTACCCGGGTAATGAGCATATAGGTTCATTTGGATGTGACTCCTATGATATATCAGGAACGGTAGGCGGTAAAGGGTCTAACGGCTCTTTGCATGGGCTTACTAAGTTTAACATGGATGAGGCACCTAGCAATGAGTTTTTCTTAGAGTATATAGCTAGGCCGCAGACTGCAGAGATATTTTTTGAGGAGGTTCTGATGGCGTGTATATTCTACGGCATGCCACTTCTTTGTGAGAACAATAAACCAAGGCTCTTGTATCACTTTAAGAATAGAGGCTACAGAGGTTACTCAATGAATAGGCCTGACAAGGTATTTAATAAGCTTTCAAAAACAGAGAAAGAGTTAGGAGGAATACCTAACTCGTCTGAGGACGTAAAGCAATCACATGCCTCAGCTATTGAGTCGTACATAGAGAAGCATGTCGGTATAGATATGAGTGGTGCGTATAGGGATTCTGATGAAATGGGCTCAATGCCTTTTGCTAGAACTCTTGAGGATTGGGCTAGGTTTGACATTAACAATAGAACAAAGTTTGATGCCTCGATTAGCTCAGGGTTAGCTATCATGGCTAATCAGAAAAGCTCGTATCAGCCCGAACAAAAACAGTCAAAAATAAGTGTTACCTTTGCTAGATACAATAACAAAGGGTCAATCAGTGAATTACTAAGATAGATGAAAGAGGTAAATGTAAACATATCGGCTGCAGGTTTTCCTAGTCAATTTGTTTCAGATGCAGAGAAAGCAACTGAAGAATTTGGGATACAGATAGGTCAAGCAATACAGTACGAATGGTTCAAGAGAGATGGTAATTCATGTAGATACTACGACCAATGGAGAGACTTTCATAGGCTAAGGTTATACGCAAGGGGTGAGCAGTCTGTTGCTAAATATAAGACTGAGCTTGCCGTTGATGGTGACCTTTCATATTTAAACCTTGATTGGACTCCCGTGCCTATACTTCCTAAGTTTGTAGACATCGTTGTTAACGGAATGTCTGACAGACTTTTTAAGGTTAAGGCTTACGCTGAGGATGCAATATCACAAGAGAATAGAAGTAAGTTTCAGGAAATGATTCAAGGTCAGATGGTTGCTAAACCAATCCTTGAGACGATACAGAAGAACACAGGTATGAACCCGTTTACTATGGAGCCTGACGACTTACCTGAGAATGACGAGGAGCTTTCCTTGTACATGAACTTAAACTACAAGCCGGCTATTGAAATAGCTGAGGAGACTGCTATTGATACTTTATTCTCAGAGAATAAGTACGCAGACCTACGAAAAAGATTTGACTACGACCTTACCGTTTTAGGTATAGGTGTAGCAAAGCATGAGTTTTTACCGGGTGCAGGAGTTCAGGTAAGCTATGTAGACCCTGCGAATGTGGTGTACAGCTACACCGAAGACCCACACTTTAAAGATTGTTTTTATTGGGGTGAGATTAAAACTGTACCTATTGTTGAGTTAATTAAGATTGACCAATCACTTACTAATGAGGATTTAGAAAAAATCTCTCAGCACAGTCAGAGTTGGTATGACTACTACAACACGGCTCAGTTTTACGAGAATGATATTTTCTATAAGGACACAGCTACCTTAATGTACTTTAACTATAAGACAACTAAAAAGATTGTCTACAAGAAAAAGGTATATGACAATGGTGGTTCTAAGATGATTGAGAAGGATGACCAATTCAACCCACCCGTGGAGATGATGGATGAGGGTAACTTCGAGAAGGTAGAAAAAACTATTGACGTTTGGTACGAAGGCGTTATGGTTATGGGAACAAACATATTACTTAAATGGGAAATGGCTGAGAATATGGTTAGGCCTAAGTCTGCTAGTCAGCACGCTATCCCTAACTATGTAGCCGTAGCTCCTAGGATGTATAAAGGAAATATTGAGTCTTTAGTAAGAAGAATGATTCCTTTTGCTGATTTGATTCAGATGACACATCTAAAGCTTCAGCAGGTAATATCAAGAGTTGTTCCTGACGGTGTTTATATTGATGCGGATGGACTGAATGAGGTAGACCTTGGAACAGGTAGCGCGTATAACCCTGAGGATGCTTTAAGATTATACTTCCAAACAGGTAGTGTAATTGGTAGGAGCTACACGCAGGATGGTGACTACAATCAAGGTAAAGTTCCTATTCAGCAGCTAACGTCAAATTCAGGTGCTAGTAAGACGCAAATGCTTATTGGTAACTATAACCATTACCTAGGAATGATTCGAGCTGTAACAGGCTTAAATGAAGCTAGAGACGGTTCTACACCCGACCCTAATTCTTTGGTTGGTGTACAAAAGTTAGCAGCGTTAAATTCTAACACAGCTACAAGGCACATTCTAGATGGTAGCCTTTATATGTATAAAACATTAGCTGAAGCTTTGACGTACAGGGTTTCTGATATACTAGAGTATGCTGACTTTAAAGATGAGTTTGTTAATCAGATAGGTAAATACAACGTGTCCATCCTAAACGAGATTAACAGTCTATACATTTATGACTTTGGAGTTTTCATTGAGGTATCTCCTGATGAAGAAGAAAAGGCTCAGCTTGAGCAGAATATACAGATGGCTTTATCTAAGGGTGATATAAACCTAGAGGACGCTATTGATATTAGAGAGATAAGAAATTTAAAGCTCGCTAATCAATTACTTAAAGTAAAGAGAATTAAGAAGCAAGAGCGTGACGAGAAGATGGCTATGCAGAAGCAGGCCATGACAGCTCAGCAACAATTAAAATCTCAAGAAATGGCGTCTCAGGTAGCTATGCAAAAGATTCAAGCAGAGAGTCAGGCTAAGATGCAGCTCAAGCAAGCTGAGATAGCTTTTGAAATTGAGAAGATGAATAATGAGGCTCAGCTTAAATCCATGCTAATGGATAAAGAGTTTAGTCTTAACATGCAGCTACGTGGTGTATCTGAGCAAGCTTTAGACCAAAGAGAATCTCAAAGAGAGGACGCTAAATCAGCTCGTATTAGTCAGCAGAACACAGAGCAGAGTAAATTAATAAATCAGCGTAAGAACAACCTACCGCCTCAGAACTTTGAATCTAATGAGGATAGTTTAGATGGGTTTGATTTAGCTGAATTTAACCCAAGGTAGTATGGCGACAAAAGGTAGAACAAAAAAGAATAAGATATGTCCTGCAGGGATTGCTTGGGCTAAAAGAACATTCGATAGATACCCTTCAGCTTATGCAAACATGGCTGCAAGCAAATATTGTAAAGACCCTAACTACGCTAAAAAATCTAAAAAGTAATGGCAGCATACGGAACTAAAAAGAAGAAGCCTAAAAAACCAAAGTACTAATGGGTGAGCTTAAGAAGTGGAGAGATGAGAAATGGGTTCGCATAGGGACTGACGGTTCTATTAAAGGAGCGTGCGGTACTAGTAAGGATAAGAAGAACCCTGATAGATGCTTACCGCTTAACAAAGCTAACAGCATGAGTAAGGCAGAACGAGCTTCAACGGCTAAGAAGAAAAAGAAGTACGGAAGAACAAAGCAGTTTGTGTCCAATACCAAGGCCGGTAAGGTGACAAGGAAAAGCGTCTAAAATATAAATAAATTTTGTTTAACTTTGCATAAAATCAAATCAAATGGAAATTAAAGTAAAAGCGTTAGACGGTGTAGAGCAGAAGTCTACATCGGAGGTGGAAGGGGAATTGCTAGAAAAGCATGAAGAGCAGTTTGAGGACTCAGCACCAACAGAAGAAACTCAGGTAATAGAAGAACCGCAAACCGAAGAGGTTGAGCAGCAAGAGCCGCAAGGCATTACCGAGGAGCAAGTTCTTTCACATATTAAAGAAAGATACAATAAGGAGATTACATCAGTAGATGAGTTGTTTGTAGAGCGAGAAGCTCAAGAAGAATTACCTGAGGATGTGGCTGCTTATTTTAAGTATAAAAAAGAAACAGGGCGAGGCATCAGTGACTATGTTAAATTACAACAGGACTTTGATGAGGTAAACCCTGAATCTTTGCTAAGAGATTATCTTAAGGCTACGGAAACAGCTCTTGACGATGACGACATTCAGTCGTTGATGGATGAGTATTCCTACGATGCAGACTTGGATGAAGAGTCGGATATTAAGAAAATCAAGGTAGCAAAGAAAAAAGCTATTGCTAAGGCTAAGAACTACTTTACCGAGCAGCAGGAGATGTACAAGCAACCACTTGAGTCAAGACAGGAAGCTATCTCTGAAAGCGAGAATGAGGAGTACAAAGCGTATAAGCAGTATTTGAATGAGGCGGCAACGCAGCAAGAGGAGACAAAAAGAAAGTCTGAGTGGTTCTCACAAAAGACTGACGAGGTTTTCAGCAATGATTTCAAAGGTTTTGATTTCAAGATTGGGGAAGACCAAATCACTTTTAATCCGGGTAGTGCAGAGGAAGTAAAGAAAGCTCAGCTATCACCAATGAATTTTGTTAACAAGTATTTGGATGATAACGGACTTATGAATGACGCTGCAGGATACCACAAAGCACTAGCCGTTGCAATGAATCCTGAGAAGTTTGCTCAATTTTTTTATGAGCAGGGTAAAGCAAACGCAACAGAGGATGTTATGAGGAAGACTAAGAATATTAATATGACAACTCGCAACGCCCCTGCTTCAACTGTTAAATCAGGAACACAGTATAAATCTTTGAGTAACGACTCAGGTCGAGGTTTAAAGATTAGAAGTATTAAAAGAAAATAATCTTAAAAAAACAAAAAAATGGCAGGTTCAGTACAGGGCACTCCGGGCTTTAATTTACAGCCGAGTGCAGAACAGGTTGCTACAAGTAGCAACTACATTACAGATTTTAACTTCTTGAATCAGTATCTACCGGATACTTACGAGAAGGAATTCGAGCGTTATGGTAACCGTACCGTAGCATCTTTCCTACGATTGGTAGGAGCAGAGATGCCAACTAACTCAGACCTTATCAAATGGGCTGAGCAAGGAAGGCTTCACACTAAATACGTAGACGTAACGACAACCGCTACAGGAGCTCAAGATACAGCTACATTTACAGTTAATGACGTTTTATCTCCGGGTTCAGGTGCTATCGCTATTCGTACCGGTCAAACTCTTATGTTTACCAACAATGCGGGTGGTCAGAACTTTAAAGCAGTTGTAACTTCTGTTGACACAGCAAACGGGACTTTCGTTGCAGCGTTCTACGATGCTTCAGTAACTTTTGCAGCAGCAACATTTACTTGTTTTGTTTACGGTTCTGAGTTCAAGAAAGGAACATTGGGTATGGAAGGTTCTTTGGAAGCTGATGACGTATTCTTTGAAAACAAACCAATTATCCTTAAAGATAAGTACGCAGTATCAGGTTCTGATATGGCTCAAATCGGATGGGTTGAGGTTACTACAGAGAACGGTGCTACAGGATACCTTTGGTACTTGAAGTCTGAGCACGAAACTCGTCTTCGTTTTGATGACTACCTAGAAACAGCTATGCTAGAAGCAATTCCTGCAGCAGTTAATTCAGGTGCTCAAGCTGCACTAGGTAATAATACTACTACAGCAGGAGCTCCAACAGGAGCAGGTTCTGAGGGTGTGTTCTACGCAGTAGAGAACAGAGGTAACGTGTGGTCAGGTGGTAACCCTAACGTATTGGGTGACTTTGACGCTGTTATCCAACGTCTTGACAAGCAAGGTTCTATTGAGGAGAACGTAATCTTCGTTGACCGTCAGTTTGGATTCGACATTGATGACATGTTAGCTGCTCAGAACTCTTACGGTGCAGGTGGTACGTCTTACGGACTATTTGACAATGACGAAGAGATGGCTCTTAACTTAGGATTCACAGGATTCCGAAGAGGGTATGACTTCTACAAGTCTGATTGGAAATACTTGAATGACCCAACTATGCGTGGTGGTTTACCATCAGGAGCAGGTTCAGGAAAAATTAACGGATTGTTAGTTCCTGCAGGTTCAACTTCAGTGTATGACCAAATCTTAGGTAAGAACGCTAAGCGTCCTTTCTTACATGTACGTTACCGTGCTTCACAAACTGAAGACCGACGTTACAAGACTTGGATTACAGGTTCAGCAGGTGGCGCAGCTACTTCTAGCTTGGATGCAATGGAGGTTAACTTCTTGTCTGAGAGAGCTGTATGTACCTTAGGTGCAAACAACTTCTTCTTATTCCAAGAGTAGTATATTAAAAAGGGAGTCCGTTATAACGGACTCTCTTTTACTTTTTTAAATTCTAATTAAATTCAAATGAAAAAAACAGTAGAGTACGTAGACAAGCAGTATAAGTTATTAGGTAGCAGTGTACCATTATCATTTATGCTCGCATCAAGAAACACAAGAAGATTTCCATTGCTATGGTTTGATGAGGAGAAAGGTGAGAACAGAGCCCTTCGATACGCAAGAAACCAAAAGAGTCCGTTTGAGGATGAGCAAGATGGGAATGCAATATTAGAGCCTATCATATTCGATGACGGCTTCCTTACAGTTCCAAAAACAAATCAGGTATTACAGAAGTTCTTAGAGATACACCCGTCTAATGGTGTTAAGTACGCTACCATTGATAAAGCTAAAGAGGCTAAGGAGATAGTAGAAGACCTTAACGTAGAGGTTGACGCATTGATTGCAGCTCGCGAGCTTTCAATAGAGCAGATAGAGGCTGTAACCCGTGTAGCTTTTGGTACAGACCCAAGCAATATCACATCGGCAGAACTTAGAAGGGATATACTTTTATTCGCTAAGCAGGACCCGCACGCATTCTTAGCGGTTGTAGGAGATGCTTCTCTTCAGATTGACTCCAAGGTTCAGTCGTTCTTTGATAAGAGCGTGTTGACGTTTAGAAACAATAAGAAGGAGGTATTCTTTAATACACCAAGCAACAAGAAGCGTATGCTGACAATACCTTTCGGTGAGGACCCGTTGTATGTGGTATCATCATATTTACAGAGCGATGAGGGGCTTGATGTCCTTGAGTTCTTAGAGAAGGTCGCAGAGACCAAGTAGTAAAAGAGGAGGCAGAAATGCTTCCTTTTTTTTTGCTATCTTTGTTTCATTATTAATCATCTAATATTTTTTTTAACGATGGCAAAATTCTTAACATTTAACAACTCAGGTCAGAGTTTTCTACTCCCTGCTGATGGTTTTATTATGGCTAAAAAATTTGATGCTACATCAACAATCTTGTACTACATCTCGGCAAACGACAAGGAACAAATAAGGCTCACACACGCGTCTCAGTCAGGTCATGAAATAGCTGACTTTATTCAAGACCAATTTATTAACTTAGCTCAAACGAATTGGAGAAATGCGGTTGTAAACATTACATCTTCATCTCCACTAACCTTAGTTGCAGAAATACGATGAAAAAGTTTTTAAAAATATACAACGACTCAGAGTCAAGGTATGTAGCTATTAATGCTGACGAAGTTAATTTTCTTTTAAGTACATCTACAACTTTAGAGTTTTTTTACAGCGTAACAGATGATTTTAAAAATAATGTAAATGTAAATTATGGTTCAGTTAATGATGAAACCAAAAGAGAGATTAAAAACGTCGTTATAACGGCATTTCAAAAATTAATGTGTAAGTCTTACTCTAAAGCAACAATAGATGTAAAGCTACCTGCAACTGTAACATCAATAGTAATACAATAATTATGGCAAAATTTTTAACAATAGATACAGGTGTTGAAGGGAAGTTTTTAATCCCTGCAGATGGTTTTGTTTTTAGTAGAAAAGAATCAGACATAAAGACATACATTTTTCTTAAAAACAACAATGTTCGTGATACTTTGGTTCTTACATACGATTCTGTAAGTGGTTTTGATGAAAACGCTTTAACTAAGTTTATTCAAGACGAGATGGTGGAGTTAGCTCAAACTCATTGGACTAATGCTGTTGTAGACATTACAGATAGAATACCTAAGCCTTATAATATAACAAACGTATCAATATTATAATTATGAAGAAGTTTTTAAATATATACAACGACGCTGATGATATGTACGTTTTGTGTAATGTATCAGACATTAAGTTTGTAACTGTTAGTGCTCTTAACCCAACAACTGAAACGCAATTGTTTTACAACTTAAAGGACTCAACCACCGACCAAATAATAATAACACATGCTGTTGACTCTTTAGGTTTGAATAGGAACGCTATTGTAGCCGCTATAAAGGAAGTGTCAAGTAAGGGTTATACTAAATCTTTTATTGAGGTTAAACTACCGATAGCGGTAACACAAATAACAAACGGATAAGACATGGCAAAATTTTTAACAGTAACAGTAAGTGGTGCAGATTACATAATTCCTCAGAATGGTTTTGTTGCAGTTTCGCAAGAGCCAACTGATAACACTAGAACAAATGTAAACTATGTTTCAGCAAACATTAGCGACCAAATTCTATTGTATCATTCGGCAGACGCAGGGAAACTTGTTCAGGATTTTTTAAAAGAAAAGTTTAAAGAGATGGCAGAAACAAATTGGACGAATGCAATAATTGACATTACCGATGACTGCCCTTTAAGTATAACATCTGTAACAATAGTTTAGATATGGAAAAGTTTTTAGAAATATACAATGACGCTGATGGTAAATACGTTTTAGTTTCAGCAAATAGAATTAAGTTTGTAGCTAAAGAAACAGGTAGCACTGTTAATACTTGGATATATTATAACGCTCAAAGCACGGATGAAGATATTGTTCAGGTAGAAACAGCAGTAACCTCTTCAGGTTATGAAGTACAAAACGAAATTATAGATGCTATTGCTAAAATTGCAAGCGAGGATTATACCAAGTCTTCTTTAAAGTTAAAACTATCTTTAGAGGTAGCTAGTATTTCAATTATTTAAAAAGAATGAAATGGCAAAATATTTAGGAATACCACTTACAGTTTCTAACGGTAATAGGATACCACTTACAGCTCAGCCCAATAAGGTTGAAAATCCAACTTTTGAAGGCACTCAGACTCCTAGTGGAGTAAATTTTGTCCTTTCTTCAGGGTGGAGGTTGAATAACTCAGGTGCGGGTGCTGCCGCTTCTTCTTCTGAGTTTACATCTGAAGGAGCTAAAATTGAATGGCCTGCGGCTAACCCTCCTTCATCAACTTATTTAAGAGCTTGGAACGTAAGCTCTGCCTCAAATTTAATTGTGTTTACAAAAGGAAAAGCGTATAAGATGACTTATACTATTAGCTCCTCTAACAATGATTCAGGCTTGAGGCTTGAAAACGGAGCTTCTATTGTTTCTTTAAATACATCCGTTGGTACTCATGAGATTAACTTTATAGCTGATATTGATATATTTACAATAATACGTAATAACAATGTTAACTCAGGAGCTACAATAGTGGTTAGTTCTGTTTACGTAAAAGAAATAGCCGCAACTGAAACACCTACGTATGGTTCGCCTGAGCTTGTTGAAAACAGTGAGTTTAATAAGGGTAATGTTGATTGGACTTTTTTAGGGACAAATCCTCCCTCAATTAATAACACTACTGATACTTTAGATTTTACAAACTCCCCGACTACTGCGGCAGCTAAAACTACCAATACAATATTAGAGCAGGGAAAAAGGTATGTAGCTACAATTGATATAGAATCAATAACTTCAGGAGGATTAGCATTGGTGTATTCTGCAGGAGCGTATTCTCCTACCTTTACATCAGCAGGCGTTTATAACTATGATTTTGTACAAGACGGAAGTTTAAATCTTGCTAGTTTAGAGTGTTATTCTAGGGATGCTTCAACAACGGCTGTGGTAAACAGTATAAAAGTAAAAGAAGTTCCTTATGTAATAGGGACTCGTGAGTTTGTTAAGAACGGCGATTTTAAAAATGGGACTACAGGTTGGGCACCATACACAAACGCATCTTTAAGTGTGCAAAATAATAAATTAGTTATAGTCCCAACTGTTGCATCTACGTCTAGAGCAACTCAAGGCTTTGACACTGAAATTGGTAAAACTTATTCAATAACAGCAAGCTTTGAAAACCCTAATTCAAGTACAGTTTTAATTGGATTATCACCAAATGAGAATGGCAGTAGTCCTACTGCTGACCAATCTACAGATTCTAGTGGGACTATTAATGTTTTTTATACAGCAACATCTTCAACTACCTATGCCTCATTAAGTAGAAACGCTAATGATACTAATCCTATATATTATAGTGATGTTTCAGTAGTAGAAATAGGATACAATTATCTACAGGTAGCTGACGGTGGGTTTAAGAAGTCAGTTAAAGAGGGTGATGTAATTTTCAATACGTCTACAAACACAGAGGGTGCTGTTAAACAGGTTATAGACAACAACGTACTATTAATGTCTAATAACAACTTCTCAACGGCAGGTGAGTTCTTTAACGTCTTCGCAGCTAATGGGGATACAAGAGGAAATCAGGTTGTACGAACAGATAAGTACATTATGTCTGAGTACGATGAGAACCCAAGTAATCCTCAGGAGTCGTCATTTTGGTACGCAGGTGGTGTGGATGCTGATAAGGTAACCCTTACTCATTTAGTTCCTGCAACGAATACGTTCTTTGTAGCGAATCTAATTGAGGATTACACTCAAAGGTTAAATGCTCAGTCAGCTACAGCAAGCAGGTTAGACATTCCTTTAGACGCATTTAGAGACCACAAGAATAGCGAGGTGCTAGTAACAACTTCTATAACACTTTCATAGTATGGCAAAGTATTTAGGGATACCGTTAACAGTTTCAAATGGGAACAAAGTGCCTCTTACAGCTCAGCCTGAGTTGGTTGACACTACTGTTACACAATCTTCAGATTGGTTTGCCGCTGCAACTTCTCCCTCAACAGCATCTATTACATCAGATGGTGGGTTAGTAAATGTAGTTTCGGGAAACTTTGCTTATGTTAGAACAAGTGTTAATAGTTTGTTTACAATTGGCAAGTCTTACACTGCAACTGTTCGATTTCAAAGGATAAGTGGTTCAGGCGGGAGCGTTGGTGTTAGGCAAACAATAGGTTCGCCTTTAGTTATTAAAAATCTTACAGGAGGAATCCAAGAGATTACTTATAATTTTACAGCTTATGTGGATGACCAACTTTACATTTTAAGAGAAGGTACGGGGGATTATAGTTTTTTAGTATCCTACGTATCCGTCAAAGAAATAGCTGCGACAGAAACACCTACTTATGGTTCGCCTGAGCTTGTTACGAATGGTGATTTTAATGATGCTAGTGATTGGTCAGGAACAAATTGGACTATAAGTGGTAACGGTAAAGCTGTTCACGCAACTACTAATACTAATTACCTTATTCAATCAATGGGGTTGGAATCAGGTAAGAAATATGCAATACAGTGGACTGTTGCAGATTACAGTTCAGGTACTTTAGGTATATCCGCCTCTAGTGGAACTAAGTCAGGTGATGACGCTGTAAGTGCTAACGGAACTTACAATACCGTTTTAGTAAGCAACGGTACAGCTCTTCAGATTTACGCTACCGGGGTAACTTCATTATCAAGCGTATCCGTAAAAGAAATTCCTTATGTAATGGGAACTCGTGAGTTTGTTAAGAACGGGGATTTTTCTGATGGCACAAATGGGTGGGATGCAACTAATGAAGCTGAGCTTAGCATTAGTAGCGGCAGACTAAGGGTGACCTCAAAAACCGCGAATTACGCATACGGGTATCAATATATTCATGTAGAGGCGGGTAAAACTTACAGATTTACAGGTGACGTGCATTATGTTTCCGGTGCTGTGGGGTGGTTGATAGTAGATGGTTTTGATGAAAATAATGTTTATCACGAATATGGAATAGTAAGTGTAAACAGTTCTACGACCACAAACTCTTTAGATATAACCTTTGTAGCCAAAACAAATTTATTTACAGTTAAAGGTCAAGTATATGATAACCCCTCCGGTTTAGCGGTTGAAATAGATAACATATCGGTAAAAGAACTTGAGTACAATTATTTACAGGTAGCTGACGGAGGATTTACTAAATCGGTTAAAGAGGGTGATGTTGTATTTAATACATCTACAGGAACTGAAGGTGTAGTTAAGGAAGTTATAGACAATAATGTACTATTGATGTCTAATGATAACTTCTCTACAGCAGATGAGTTTTTTAACGTGTTTGCCGCGAACGGTGATACGAGAGGGAATCAACTTATAAAGACAGACAACTACATAATGTCTGAGTATGATGAAAATACATCCAACCCACAAGAATCATCGTTTTGGTTTGCGGGAGGGAAGAACTCAGATAAAGTTGTTTTAACGCAACTCAACCCTGCAACCAACACATTCTTTGTAGCAGGCGTAATTGAAGAATACCTTGAGAGACTTAACAGTCAATCAGCAACAGATAGTAGATTAGATATACCACTTGATGCGTTCAGAGACCATCAGTACAACGAAATATTAACAACAACAGCTATAACACTTTCATAAAATGGCGAATTATTTAAAACTAAACAAGTCGTACATAGGTAACGACTTATTGGAAAACCCTGAGTTTAACATGCTAGGACCTGAAGAGGTGTTAAATGCAGACTTTTCTCAATCTTACCCATCAACAGTTCCTGACATTGAAGGGGTTATGTTCAACAATTGGACGGTAGAGAATGGATTAGGAGGAAGCTCTTATAGATTAGAGGCTATACCTAACGGGTATAAGCAAACGCTTATTACTTTACCTACTGCACCCGGTTCTGTGTATCTAACAAGGCTAAAGCAGGACCTTTCATCAGTTCTTGAGGTAGGTAAGGTTTATAAAATTAGCTATGAAATAAAAGGAAGTAGTAATTACATTTTTTACAATTCTGTAGCTAAACTAACTAGCCAAGATACTTTAACTTCTACACCGAATATAAGTATGGGGGATAACCAAGAAACCATTAAGGTTGAGCATGAGTTTGCGGTAACTGACTTATTAGACTCAGGCAACAACCCTGTAACTGTAGGCCAACACATATCGTTTTACATGTCAACAAACGCTCAAGTTGGTGATTGGATAGAGGTTACTAACATTACTTTAAAAGAAATAGGACAGGTTGAATATTCTCCTGACCCTTTATTTTCAAGTGCAACCAAAGACACTTCTGTAAGTGCTTTATCAGGTTGGGGTACTTGGAATACCCCTGTTTCAAATAATGTGATTTCGTCTTCAGGTAAATATGTTCTTGAAATAGTAACTAACGGGCCCACGCAAGGTGCTTGGTTATCTTTAGCTGATATACCTGATGGAATGGAGGTTAATATTAAAATAGAAAGTGTAACAGGAGATGTTGGGATTCTTCTGTTGGGTGGTGAAAATATTTTTATTCCAACAGAGTCAGGTTTTGTTGACTTTACTTTTGTTAAAAAGTCAAATATTAATTATTTATATTTTGGAGTCGATGGTGCAGGTACTACAAACTACTACAATATTACAGTTCGACCTACTAATGTGTTTGCTTATGGTTGGCAAAGAAATCCAAATGAGGCTCAAGAAGGAGTTACCTTTAGTAATAACAACGTGACTATGGCAGGTCAGTTTACTAAAATTAAAGGCCTTTCTAGTTCATACCCTTCAGGAACTGAAGTTTTGTTAAAGTTTGATGTACTCTCATTTACTGAGGGTGTAAACTTTAGAGTATCTAAAGGTGCGGGTGAAATTGAAATTAAAGATTTAAAACTCGGTGAGAATGAACTTAGGTATACTACGACAGCATCACAAACAGATGTAATAATTAGCACTAGTAATGATAGCGATGATTACGAAATAACTCTTGATTCTATGTCAGTTCAAGAGGTTAAAAACCAACCGAAGCTTATCGGGGTTGATAATGTGTCTACAGTAAGCGCACCAACAAACAGTACGGTTGTAATCAACAACGGTCTAACTGATGGGGCTGACACTATAACTATCACGTATGCAGAGGCTGACGCGAGCTCAACGGTGCAGATGAGGAACTTCTTCCAAGACGCAATCGTAGAGTCTGCTAACGCAAATAACACAGGTAAGGTAATTGAGATTAAGTCTCCTGTCCTTATCAACGACATTGTAGCATCTTAATGTTATAATGTAATAGGTTGAAAGAGGAGCTCCATAGGGGCTCTTTTTTTTTTGCGTATATTTGTGAAAAGATTTAATAATGATAGATTCAGTAAGAAGCACAGTTCTCGCTGTGTTAAATAAGAATAACTACGGGTATTTATCTCCAATGGATTTTAACCTGTACGCTAAGCAAGCGCAGCTTGAAATATTCGAGAACTTATTTTACCAATACAATAATCAAATAAACTCAGAGAACGCTCGTAGGTCAGGTACTGACTATGCTGACATATCAAAAGGAATCCTTGAGGATATAGATTTGTTTAGCAAGGACTCAATTTTAAGCAGTAATTATGGAGCACATGCATTACCAAGCGATTATTACTTTATAAATAGAATTACAATAAGTATTAGCAATGTTGATGTTGAGGTTGAAAGAGTGTCTCAAGGCAAGATTACAGCTTTAAAAATGTCTCCTCTTACAGCCCCAAGCAATGAGTTTCCTGTATACACCCAAGAGGGTAGTATTATAGAAATTACTCCTGATTCGGGGCAAGCTACCGCAAGATATATTAGATATCCATCTGAGCCTAAGTGGACTTATACCTCCGTTGGTAATAACGTACCTATATTTAATCCAAGTGCGGGGGATTATAAAGACTTTGAGCTACCCTTTAGCTATCAAAACGAGTTGGTGAATAAGATACTTAAGTACGCAGGAGTTGAGATTCGTGAGACTATGGTAGTTGATTTTGCTAATAAACAGGAACAACAAAATAATATAGAGCAACAATAATGGCATATATATCTCAATACGAATATTACGATAACAGCGGCTCTAATCCTCAGGATAAGAATTGGGGTTCGTATCAGTACGTTAGCCTAAAGGATATAGTAACAAACTTCATGCTTATGTATCAAGGGAATCATTCCCTTGTAAATAACGAGGAGCGATACAAGATTATATTCCACGCCAAACGTGCGATTCAAGAGCTTAACTATGATGCGTTCAAGGAAATCAAGGCATTAGAGATTTCGCTGCCGGATACGGTGCGATACGTGCTTCCTTCGGACTATGTTAATTGGGTTAGGGTGTCGATGTTTGAGAATGGTGTATTATTCCCGTTAACTGAAAATATTCAAGCTACTACCGCTCAAGCATATCTTAAAGATAATAGCGGAGCTTTATTGTTTGATGAAAACGGTGAGGTGTTAAACCCTGAGTTCTCAGACTTTGACCTTGCAAGAATTAAAGGAACTAAGAAGAGTATATACCTAAACGATTCTAGCCCATTCAATGGTAGCGAAGGTTACTGCTATGACGGGGCTTGGTATTTTGACTACGCTATAGGTGCTCGTTACGGACTTAATACAGAGACCGCAAACGCTAACCCAACCTTTAGGATAGATTCTAAGGCGGGTGTTATAAACTTTGACTCTACAATGGCAGGTAAGTCTGTTATATTAGAGTACGTGTCTGATGGTATGGAAGGTGGTAATAACTCACTTATTACTGTAAACAAGTTGTTTGAGGAGTACGTGTACGCATACATTCAGTACGCTATACTTAATAGTAAGCTTGGTGTTCAGGAGTACATTGTTGCTCGAGCAAGAAAGCAAAAGTCAGCACTACTACGCAATGCTAAAATAAGAATTAGTAACATACACCCCGGTAGACTCCTAATGAATCTAAGAGGGCAATCTAAGTGGATTAAATAAATATGGCTAACTTAAAAAGGCACTTTATAGCCGGTAGGATGAATAAGTCTGTCGATGAACGGCTAGTACCTAACGGTGAGTATGTGGATGCAATGAATGTTCGCCTTGGTTCTACTGAGGAATCTGAGATAGGTTCTGTAGAATCATCAAAAGGTAACGAGCTTTTAACCGCAATCAACTTAGGTACTTACTCAGATATTCAATATGACTTAAGTGCAAACGCAAGGTGTATTGGAGCTTTTGAGGACGGTGCTAATGAAACCATATATTGGTTTATACACGATAATAATGCGTCAGATACAGGTACAAATAAAGCTGACCTTATTGTGTCTTACAATACAAATGTAAAGTCGGCGGAATATCACGTTATTAGTTTTAAAAACGATGACGACCCTACAAATACCACGTTAAACTTTAACCCGAGCTATCTTATTAGCAACGTAAACAAGGTTGGTAACTTTTTGTTTTTTACAGACAACTACAATCCACCAAGAAAAATAAATGTAAACTCAAATTACGAATACCCAACTTCAATAACGGGTAGTGATAACTTTGAGTACAATGATATATTAGTAGTTTTAGACCCACCTGCTCAAGCACCTTTGGTTACAGGTATTGACAACCCAAGTATCACTGATACTTTTATGCAGGACAGGTTTATATGCTTTGGTTACAGGTATGAGTACGCTGACGGCGAGTACTCAGCTACATCACAGTTTACCAACCCAAGCTTTTTACCTAAACCATTTGAGCTTTCGCCTGAAAGTGGTGTAAACGATGGTATGGTAAATAGTATAAACACTGCTGAGGTTACATTTTACACAGGCGGCCCTCAGGTAAAAGGCGTTGAGATATTATTTAAAGAGTCTGACTCAGGAACTATTAAGGTTATTGAGAAGCTTAACAAGCAACAGTTGAACTACTTAGACTATACGAATTATACGTATTCATTTACCGATAGTAAAATATTTACTATATTATCAGAAGGTGAGATATTGCGTTTGTATGACAACGTACCATTACTTGCTAAAACACAAACCTTAATGGGTAACCGTATTATGTATGGTAACTACATTGAGGGTTACGATTTAAAACGTGGCGGTCAAAATACTCGACTATCTTATACGGTAGATGTTAACAGTACAGATATTGGTTTTAACGCATTATCTAATAATGGGTTTAACAGTGTCGCGTACGACATTAACCCTGCAACATCAGTAACTACTCTTGGTAATGTGGTTGTAGACTTATCAAACATACAGGATAAATTAACAGCAGGCTCCGCCTTTTCATTTAGCTTTAGATTAGAACATAATAGTTTTAATGGGGCACCTACAACCTTACCTGCATCTACAAATAACAACATGGAGTTTGGGTTTACATACATACTCCCTCAAAACTTTAGCAATACAACAGAGCTTTTAAATAGCACGGACTTTCAGGATAAGTTAGGCTTATCATCTTCTATAGTGCCTATAAGTACAGCTTGTGAAAGACAGACTTTAACAGATAGATATAACTGCGCGTTGTCAGACACTCTTCAAGGGGGCTATAGTCTTTATAGCAGCGGTATTTCTGCTGTTGAACAACCTATCATTGTAGGTCCTTCATCAGGTACGGAGATGAGTCTAGTTGTTTTGGCAGCGGTATATACAAACGACCCTGCTCAACCTGTTATAGGTAACTTAGCTTTTGAGTATTTTGATATAGCTGAGGCTGAGTTTTCTTTTCAGCAAGAACCAAGCTCAGCGAGCCTTCATAGTAACAGAGGGTACGAGGTAGGTATTGTTTATATGGATGAGTTTAACAGAGCTACAACAGCTTTGGTAAGTGAGTCGAATACAGTTTATATCCCCTGCTCAGCAAGTCCGACTAAAAATGAGGTGGTTGTAAATATACCCCCATCTCAGTTAGCTCCTGACTTTGCTAAGAGATATAAGTTTGTAATAAAACCTGACGGTGAGCAGTACGAAACTATTTACTCAAACATTTACTTTAAAGACTCTGAAAGCGATTTCACATACTTCTTATTGGAAGGTGAGAACATTGCTAAGGTTGAAGAGGGTGATAGATATATCGTAAAACGAGACTCAACAGGGCCGTTGAGGAGCTGTGCTCAAGCAACTGTATTGGAAAAGAAAGCTCAGGCAGAGGATTTTATAACGGTTTTTGATTCAGGTGGAGATAATGTAACAGTTCCCGCAGGAACTTATATGAAGATGATGACCACTAACTTTGTAGCAGGCTCATCAAGTTCTTCGTTCAATCAATCAGGTATTCAATCATCTGAGCAAAACGTGCCTAGCACAATCACGTATCTTCAGTATGATGGGTTTAGCACACCTGCTTCAGGTGGTGGTAGCCCATACTCAAATACTCTTATACCAAGAGGGTCTAGAATTAATATTAGTATTGATTGGTATAGAGCAGGAACTAACTATATAGGAGATAGAAATTGTAACAAGTTAGAATACAACTTCACAGCTAATGTTGAAGCTTCTCAAGAATACACAGATATTATAGGCTTGTGGAACGGTGAGAATGTATCAGACTTATTGCCTAATGATTTTGTTTACAACTCAACATTACTTACCACTCCTGCGGAAATAATTGCATTTGAACAAAGCGGAACCTCTTCAACTAGAAGGTTGCAGTGGTTTGAAAACGCAGCTGATAACCAAATAAAACTTTTAATTAGTGGCTATCAATCTTGTGCAAGCGGTACTACTTCAAGTATTACCTCTAACTTTCAAATATTTATAGCAGGAGAGACTAATCTTATTGTTTTTGAAACCGAACCTACAGATGCTTTACCTGACGTTTGGTATGAGGGTCAAGACTCGTATCCAATTGATACAGTTACAGGATACCACTTGGATGGTGGTAACTTTGCTGACCCTGATGACCAAGACCAAAGCGCAACAGAGCCTGCTATATTACACCTTAAGTTTTCTAACTGCTACGCTTTTGGTAACGGTGTAGAGAGTTATACCGTTAGAGATTCTGTAAAAGGAAGAGCTATGAGTTTGGGTAATCGGGTAACTACAGTTTCAGAGCAGGACTACAAAAGAGCTCATAGAAGCAGTGATATTACTTACAGTGGTATATACAACGATGAGACGAACTTAAATAGATTAAACGAGTTCAACTTAGGGTTAGCTAACTTTAAGGCGTTAGAAGACTCCTTTGGCCCTATAAACAAACTATTTGCTCGTGAAACAAATATACTCGCGCTTCAGGAAGATAAAATATCTTACGTTCTTTCGGGTACAAATTTATTGTCAGACGCAAGTGGTGGTGGTGTTTTAACGTCTGTACCTGAGGTGTTAGGAAAGCAGATAGCTAGAATAGAAGACTATGGTATTAGTGATAATACTGAGAGCTTTGCCTCGTATGGTAGCAGTAAGTTCTTTACAGACGCTAAGCGAGGTGCTGTTATACAGTTAAAAGGCGACGGCCCATCAGAAAGTCTTAATGTTATTTCAGAGCTTGGAATGCGCAGTTGGTTTAGAGACTTATTTACTGATAGCTTTGAAACTCAAAAGCTTGGCGGTTATGACCCTTACATGAATGAGTATGTTTTATCTAACAACGACATACTACTCCCTAAAGAAGATGAGTGTATTCCTTGTGGTCAAAGGCAAACTTTTTCATTAAAGCCTAGCGGAACTAAATCTTTTTGTGTAGACTTGTTAACAACGCTTGGCGAGGTTCCATTTATTTTTTCTGCAGGAGCTGATGAATTTACGGTATCAATAAATTGGGATGGCAGCACTAACATATACCCAAGCATAACAGGTAATGAAACTAGAACTCTTAATAAAGATAAGACAACCCCAACAAAAGCATTAATATCTATACAAAATAATAGTTCGGAAAATGATGCAACTATTGATTTAACTTCAGGGTGTCCTACGGGTACTGAATTAAAAGTAAGGACTATTGTTCTTACAAACAACTCTGATTCAAATAAAATTTTAAATTGTTTTTATAGTTACAATGGGGGCAGTGCTGAAGTATTTAGCCCTAATAACATTGTTACTTTCCAAAACAATCCTAATACATTAATATTTGCGTCTTCTTACGAAACTTACACAGGAGACCAAGGGCAGGGCTCAATACCTGTAAAAGGAAATGATGTTACTATAAGAACATCTGCGCACGCTTCAACTTTCTATAACTTAAATAATAAAGACAGGTTTTTGTGGTTAAATACTAATACAGACTACGCAAATACGTCAGCAGATTTATTTAGTTTAGTTACCGCAGCAAACTCTCTGACACCAAATAATAATGGTGCAAATGAGTTTAGTGCTACATTTACCCTTCCAAGTTCTGTATATGATTATATTTATTTAATATGGGATTTAAGAAGAGAAGACTCTTCATTTTTATGTGAACAAGCGGGTGAACAAACAGTTCCTAACCTTGAAGAGGTTTGCTGTGCTTGTGGGTGTGAAGATGGTTCAGGTAGCTCTATTCCAACTGAATATACAATTACAAACTCAGGAAGCACGACTTTAACTTTAACATACAATGGTGGTTCTACGTTAAGTATTTTAGGTAATACGGTAACAGACTTCTGCTCATCGACTACACCAACATATACACCTACAACTGCGTCAGGTGTTTTAATAACCGCTAAATCTTGTGATTGCTAATGGCTAAATTTGGACAATACTATATAGATGGAGATAACTTAGGAAACGCAACCGCTGTATTTTCTAATGAAAAAATGACTACACTAGCACCTGAAGGGTACTACTCAGAAGGTAATATAACTAGATATTTTAACACTACAGGTAAAGGTCCTGAGTTAATTAAAAATGGTAATTTTAACCTTGGAATTAATTCATGGGCTACTATTCCTTTAGGGAACGGTAACTTTACACCGGGTCAAGTTGTTATAACTACAGGAGGAGCTCCGGGACAAACCAAGTTGTTTAATATTCCCGGTCAAGAGACTTTAAATTTATTCCCTACAGGTCAAGTAGAGTTTTATTTTGAATACGCCGTTTCAGCAACAACAGGTAATCCAACCCTTCAATACTTTGATGGGACTAATTTTATAAACACAGACACAAGTGCTAGTGAAGAGATTTTATTTACATCTACAAATACTATAAATGACTTTCAAATAAACATTGCTAGCAGCACTGCTACAGACACAATAACTATAACCAACCTTTCTTTTAGACAAAAAATTCCAATTGGATTAAGTGGTAACCTTGACTGCCCTTTATGTACTGTAGACTGCGCAGTTCAACCATTAATTACTACTCCTAATAATGCAGCGGGTATAGCTAATATAAACACCAAGTTTGGAAGTGCGACGGGTGCAATAAAAGTAACGGTTAACACAAGTAAACCTATAGGTCTTTTTCTTAAAAATCAAACATCCTCCAACACATATAATGAGTTTGTAGATGCAAACGATGGTCTTAATGTAACCGCAGACCCATCTGCTGTAAGTTATTATTATGGTGGTGGCTATACAGATACTTGTACCAATTGGGATAACAACGTATTAAGCAACCCTCCTGTCTTTGAGTATAATGTAAATACAGGCGGGTTTGACTTTGTTGGTAACAACCCTACGTCTAGCACGTCTAATAAAGTTTCTGTAGGCTCTGATAAATTTTTATCTTTAGTTAATTATATCCCTAAAGCTTTTGTTACTGATTTTGTTTTAGAAGGTGAGTTTGCGTTTCCTTGTGGTGGGGATGAGGATGCAAGTAATTACGCAAACATTCAAATATCTTGCCCTTCACCACTACCGTCAGTAAATTGGTTAAACCTTAGTTTTACAAGTCATGCAGATGCATGCAGTTCCAATATTGGTCCTGAACTAGCTACAAATGGTAGTTTCGGAAGTGCTAGTGATTGGTCTGATACAGGAAATTGGACTATAAACTCAGGTTTAGCTAAGCATACTGCTTCCGGAAACAATTTACTATATCAAAACATGGGACTTGTTTCAGGGAAAAGCTATCAGGTACAATGGGTTGTAGATTACAATACGTCAGGAACTGTTGGTATATATGAAGGTTCATACGGTACTGTAACGGGTGATAATCATGTGTCTAGTGCAGGAACTTATAATTCGGTTCTCTTAAGTACAGACCCTCTTTTTGTGTTTTACTCTTATGGGGTTTGCGGTATAGATAGTGTTTCTGTAAAAGAAATTATTAGTTCAACTCCTCTAAATACCGGTACAATGTATATAGGTCGAGTTAGTACAAGTGCAGGTCGAAATAATATTGAGATTAACGATTTAATTTATCATACTTCATCCGCAGAAGGTGGTCTTAGTATTGGCTACTATAAAGTTGCAGGCTCTGATGTTGGTTCAGCGGCAGTTAATTCTACAGTAAAAGTAGTGGATAGAGTAGTAACAGAAATACAAGATTGTTAATATGGCAAATTACACACTAACATACAGCGAAGGTTCAAAAGGGTTTCCTTCTTTTTACAGCTACTACCCTGATTACATGATTGGGATGAATAATTATTTTTACACGTTTAAAGGCGGTCAAATGTATAGGCATAATACCAACGACATTCATAACAGGTATTATGAAACTACTCATAGTTCAATAATTAAAACTGTAATAAATCAAGCCCCACTACAGAATAAGCTATTTAAAACAATTAACTTAGAGTCTACTGATGCTTGGATGACTGATATTTTAACTGACGTTAACTCTCAGTTAGGCAAGATACCTTCCGATGAGTTTGTGAAAAAAGAAGGTAATTACTTTGGCTATGTACGGAATCAAGGGGTGAGTAATACTCAAGCTGTTATATCGAATTCTGATTTAAACTCAAGAACTGTTGGTGGTTTAGGTGTTCCATACACTCAAAATGCAGGTAGCATGAAGTTTTATCTTTCAGAGACGAGTCTTAGTATTGGGGATTACATATATAGGTATGATAGTTTTCCCAACTCTCTGATATTTGTAGGTAAGGTTACGAATCTTGTTTATTCAACTCTATCTCCAAATAATACTTCAGTTTTAACCGTTACGCATAACGGAACCACCGTTTCTTCCGGCACGTCTATAATGTACGCTAAGGATACCGCGGCTGAGTCAATGGGTGTTATGGGTCATTATGCTGAGGTAACTTTAACACTTCCAAGTACAGTAACAGGCCCTAGTGAGCTTTTTGCTATTGAATCTGAAACAATGAAAAGCTATCCTTAAATTTTAGTATCTTTGTTGTTATATGATATTTAGCACAAAAGCACTACGAGCCGAAGATTATGACAACACCTTAGTAGGGTGGTGGAACGATTGGGGAGGTCAAGCTCCAAGTAAGGAGTTTCTTCCTGAGGATGGATTGTCAGGGTTAATGATTTGGGATGAGGATACACCTATATGTGCAGGTTTTTTGTATGACACCAACTCAAAGATAGCATGGATAGATTGGATTATATCCAATAAGAATTATAGAAAGAAGCCACACCGCAATAACGCTATTAACTACTTATTAGATAGCTTGATTGGTGTAGCACAGAGTATGGATAAGAAATATATTTTTGCAAACAACAACAACCCTTTACTCGTAAATCATTTTGTGGGTAAGGGATTTAGTGTTGGGGCTAAAAATCAAACAGAATTACTTTTAAAAATATAACTATGGGAGTAGAATTAGCTGCTATGTCAGGTTTAGTTTCAGCGGGAATGTCTTTCTCGCAAGCCTCTAAAGCAAGAAAGGAAAGGGAACAAGCTCAAAATCTAGCTGACGAAGCTTTTGCTGAGGCAAGAGAACAACTAGAGGTTAACTACTTAGAGGAGCTTAGTATAAGTAAAGAGCCATACGAAAGACAACGTGAAGCCCTTGCTCAGCAAGCTGCTCAAGCAATTGAAGTAGGCCGAGAGGGTGACCCTAGACTAGCCGCAGCTACTGCAGGTAGAGTTCTTGGTCAGGCTCAGAAGGCGGAGCAAGCAATTACTACTCAACAAACCCAAGACCTTGAGACTTTAGAGAGAGCTGTAGCTGATGAAGAAAAAGCTTTGGCTTCAAAAAGGGCTGAGCTTGATTTAGCTCAAGCTGAAGGGGCGGGTATAGCTGCTGCTGAAGCTGCTAATTTAGAGGCCACCTCTATGCAGTCTGCAACCCAAGGATTAGTTGATACAGGTATGGGGTTGTACGAGATGTCTGAGTTATACCCTCAGCAAAAACTCGCAGGTGTAACGGGAACTAATCAGGGACGCGTAAAGGGTGCTCAAGGTAAAATTAGATAATAATGGCAAAGTCGTATTATAAGTTTGATAAACGCCCTGACAAAGTAACTGTAGATTGGGGTGCTATAAGTAAAGATTTTTCTACTCGATTATCTAAAGAAAGAAATCGTAGAGAGGATTTAAAGTCTGAGATTGCAGAGGATACTAAGAAGTATTTACGCACAGTGCAAGACACACCTCAGGGTCAGAACCAATCAGCTAATGATAGGATGGCTTCTTTTGCTGAAGCTGCAACAAAAACAAGATTGATGCAGGAGCAGAAGCTTAAAAGCGGAGAGCTTAAGCTTAGGGATTACTATGCTCAGAAAGCTAACCTTGAGCAAGGAACAACTGACCTGTTTGAGGTTGCTAAAAATTTCAACACCAACTTTGAGAAGAACATGCAGAGGGCTAATACCAACGCATCTCAGGTTGAGATATGGAATAATGGTAGGATGCAAGACTTTGCTAACCCTGCTCAGTCACAGATTATCGTAGACCCTGAGACCGGCGAGGTTTTAGTAGCTAAGATTGTAGACGGAGTTCCGTCTAAGACAGACATAGCTTCAGTGTTTAGTTTAAAGAGTGGTGTTAACCAAGAGATTGATAGGGTTGATGTAAAGGATTGGGCAAGTAAAACACTTGACACTTATAAGGAAGACTTTCAACAAGTTTTTGCAAGTGGTGGTTCAGTTACATCAAAATTAAATAACCCTAAGTTTAAAAAAGCAATTGATAAAGATGTTGCTGCTAAATTAAAGACAGGTAGTTATACGGCTGCGAGTGTGTTGGCAGACAATACAGATAAAGAGTACACGTTCTCTACAGACGAGAAAGATAGAGGTAAGGACGGCGTTATAATGATGATACCAAACCCTAAGAACCCAAGCAGTGGTGTATTGATTCCTGACCTAACAGAGGCACAGGAGAAGGAAGCTGCTAAGGTTCTTAAAGATTCAATACTTGGTAGATTAGGACGTAAAGAAACACCCGCACCTAAGGTAACTAAAAGTGACATTGAGGTTGCTAGCATTCAGGACAGGACTGCTAACTACAAGAAAGATATTACAGACGTTATTGTTTTAGGTGGGGACGATTTTTCGGAGTCGGCTGAAAGATTAATCACAAGGTACAATAAGGATTCAAAAAAGGGTGAGGATATAATTTTATCTATAGATAAAGCAGAGGACTCTATACTTATTGAATATGAAAACGAAGATGGTGGCACACGACTTGAAACGATTGATATTACAGGAAAATCATCTCAACAATTAGCCGCTGACCTTTCGGACAAACTAAAACCTAGAAATATTAATATACCATCAGAAAGATTTGCTGAGCTTGAGATTAACCTTGAGCCGGGAAGAGGTGAGAGAGGTAAGGTAATGGAGAAAGCAACACCTATATTGCAAGATTACTTTTTATTAGCAGATGGTGCTAATATAAAGGTAGATGAAGCTTTTAGTGGTCAAGAAGCTGAGAAAGCTGTTGAGTTGACTAACGAGTTACTCTCTAGGAACTTCTCTAACCTAAGAACCTCCACTGAAGAAATTGCCGGAACTAAAAATATTTTATTGAAAATAGGTGACCTTGAGATTAAGGTAGGTTACAATAGTGATAACACTAGAGCATACCTAAACGACTTGCAAGAAATATTTGATGCAGTTAGAAGCGGAGACACTGAAGGCCTTAAAGATAAGTACGAAGTAGTTGTAGAGTATGGTGGAAGCAGGTCTGATGTGAGAAAAAGAGAATTGGAACGACAAGGCAAGAATCAGGATACATCCAAGAAAGTAGACTACAGTAACTTATAGTAAAAGATAAACATAATGAACGAGCAGGTATTAAAAGATTTATACGATAGAGCTGTATCTAAAGGTTATCAAAAATCTATTGAAGAGTTTAATGCGTTACTACAAAGTAATGAGAATGTATTAGCCGACAACTATGGTTACGTGCAAGAGAAGGGATACCAAAAGTCTCTTGAAGATTTCTCTGTTTTAGTAGGAGTAAAAAAAAAAGAAGATTCGGTTTCAGTTTCTCAGCAGGTCGTTACGGATTCTACTATACCACAGCAGCAGGAAGAGGTTATTTCTTCGGAGTCTATCACACTTGAAGAACCTTCTGAATATACTGTTGTACAGGATGCAGAACCAAGTAGAAGGTATCAGGGTGATAAACCGATTTCATTAGAGAAGTCTACCGCTATTGAGAGAGTGTTCGGTAAGAACGAACTTACCGATTTGTTTGGTGACATCTATAGAGCAGGTGCAGCAGGTCAAGCCCAAGGTGGTTCTGTTGACGAGGCTTTAGAGTTGTTTGCAAAAGGTTCTGACGTTTCAGATGATGACATCCAAGAATTTATTGCTGCACAAAAACGCATGCAATCTATGGGTGAGTCTGATGAGATGCGTGATTTCCAAGAAATTTATCAAGAGAATGGTGGCGGTTGGCTAGGCTTTGTAAAAGGTGTGGCTAAAAACCCTACCGTTATACCACAGTTATTCGTATCGTCAGTTAGTGCTATGGCTACCCCTGCAGTCCTTGCGGGTGCAGCAGGTGGTGCAGCAGGTGGTGCTTTAGTTGGTGGGCCTGCCGGAGCTTTAATAGGTGCTATGGGTATGGCCGGTACTACGCTTGAGACAGGTCTTACTTACGCTGAGCTACTACAAGAGCAGCTTGGTGACAAGCCTATGACCACTGAGAATATAAGAGCTGTATTAGGAGACAAGGAAGCGATGGATGAGATTCGCTTTAAAGCTGTAGGGCGTGGTCTTACAATTGGTACTATTGATGCTATCACGGGTGGTCTTGCAGGTAAGCTTACTACTAGCGTTGTAAAATCTACAGGTCGAAAACTTTTAGGTGCTACCGCAGGTGGTACTGTCGAGGCTGTAGGTGGTTCTGCGGGTGAGGTTGCAGGTAGATTGGTTGCGGGTCAAGAGATGGACGTTGCTGAGATTGGTTTTGAAGGTATTGCCGGTACAGCCACAGCCCCACTGACTGTAGGTTATGGTCTTTACAAAGCCCCTAAATACCATATAAATGGTAAGGATAAAAACGCTGCAGTATCAGGTCCTGATATGGCTAGGTTTATTAGAGAGGCTAACCCTAACGATTTAATTAAGGCTGAGGTTAACATTGTTAACGACGATGTGCTGCAGGCTGAGTATACAAAGAAATACCAAGAGGCTGTAACTAAGAGAGATATATCTGAGGCTGACCCTGAGATGAACCAACCTACGCTTGACGCTATCACAGAGCTTCAGGTAGAGTTGAATAACCTTAAGGGTAAAGACAATCAGGTAGCTAAGGATAGAGCTAAGGTTATAAGAGAGGAGATAAAGAATCTTCAAGAGAACCCATTAACAGAAGAAACAGATGCCATTCAAGAGCCAAGCGCAGAGACGGTGGATGTACAAGAACAAACCGGAGTTAGCGAAGGAGTTCGAGAAGGAGACACCGACATCACAGCAGTTACCGAAGAGGTTACACAAGAAGAAGTACAAGAACAAGATGTCTCTCCGGAGCTACAGAGCGAGGTAGACAAAGCTATTGCAGACGAGCAGTTAGACTTAACTGAGTTAGACCAAGCTATTACTGAAGAGGCGGCCACTGAACAGGCGGTTACTGAGGAGTCTATCGCTGAGGAAGTTGCACCTGAAGAGGTGGTTACCGAAGATGCTGTTGCTGAAGATGCTGTTACTGAAGTATCTATATCTAATAAAGAACAGGTTAACAACCTTATTGATAAAGTTGATTCTAATAAACAGCAAATAATAAATAGTGCAGTCAAAGCTGTTAATACCTTAAAGTCTGTATTACCTAACTTTGATATTATAATACACGACACCACTGATAGCTATAATTCTAAGATGGCTAAGGTTAATGGTAATGAAAATTCTCGTGGCAGCTTCTCTTATTCAATTAACGAGAACGGAGACTTTGTAGGTAGCATAGATATTAACTTAACTAATGCTAGGGTTAGAACGGTTGCTCATGAAGTGACTCATGCTGTTTTACTAAAATCATTTGGTGAAGCCCCTGCTACATTTTCAAAATTTAAGAATAAAATATCGCAGATAATTAAATCAGATGACAACGTAGCTCTTCAAGAGTTTGCTGATTTATACGATAGAGATGTAGCTCCTGAGGAATATATTACAGAGCTTACTGCAATGCTTGCTGAGAAGGGGACTAAGATAAGCCCGTCTACATTACAAAAAATTGGAGCATTAATAAACGAATTAGTGTCTAAGATTACTAATGGTAAATTAAAACCATTTGAAGAACTGTCTAACATCAATGAGTTAGCTGATTTCTTTAACACCGTCTCTCAAGCAATAGCTGAGGGGGATGTGATTGACTCTGACGGCGTTACTGAGAAAATAAATGTAGACGCTACACCTAACGAAACAGAGGTTGATACCGGCAGCTTAACGTCTAAGTCAAGTTTAATTCAAGACTTAGGGCTTACTAGGTTTAAAGAGATGTCTTCAAGAATAAAGACGGGCGTCACCATAAAAGATGTTGGAGAAGTAGAGTCTCATTTAACTTTCGCAGATAGATTAGTTACAGGTAAGGTTGGGACTGAAGATTATTTAGGCGGTATATTATTCGCCGCAGCGACAGGTAATGTTTGGGCCTCTTTTAAGCTAGGGAAAGTTAATTCTATAATCAAAGGAATGCCTAAAAATAAAGACGGCTTCCGATACTTAATGCCCGCTCTTCTTACTGAGTCATCGCACATGTCTAACAAGAACATGGTTATGACATCGTTAAAATTAATGAATGATTCCATAAAAAATAAATCTATATCGGCAAAGGACGCTAACGCTAGAATATCAAAAGCTTTAAATAAAAAATCTTTAGTAGAGTTAAAAGAGGTTTATGATTCAGAGATGAAGGGTAAATCTGTTAATGAAAAGAATGTAAGTGATTCAGTAAACAAGGCGGTCTTAGGCTCTAAATCCACATTTGATTTACGTAAATCATTCTTAGGCTCACTACTTGGTGAAGCTAATATAAGAACCGCTTTAAAATTTGGGGACTTACCTTCATACTCAGAGCTTGCTAACGGATTGGCTGAGCCTATTACTAATGGCCATGATTATGGGGACGTTCTTTTAACTATTAAAACTGATGGGGATTTAGTTGCGGTTCAACCTAAGGAAGGTGATGTGGATTACCACCCATCGTACCCTTGGGTTATACGTTCAGTTATGCCTGATGGTAGCAAAGCTAAAGTTGAAACTTTAATATTTAAAAATTCTTATAGTGCTGTTGATTTATTTCCTCAAGTAACGAATAAGAAGGGGCAAACACTTACCTACGATGACTATATAGCTAAGTATGGTAAAGAAAGAGCTAAGTCAAGATACCTTGGTTACATAGGAGGGGGTGTCTTGAGTACATCCTTAACTGAGGTTGTTAAGACTGATGTTAAGAGTAAGTCAAAAATAAAATCAAAGGCACAAAAGAAAGCAGAAACCTCTAGTAAGGGTAAGGTAAAATCATTCGTTGAGAAAGCTCGTGGGTTAGGTTACTCAGATGCAGCTATCAGTGCATTGCTTACACAGAGAGGTGTAAAGCCTGAGTTGGTTGCCGAGATTGTTACTACTGAGAAGACCGCAGCTCCAAAGCCTAAGCTTACAGAAGAGTTAGCTCCGGGACTTAAAAGGTTGATGAAAAGAATGCAAGAGTTTAAAAGTGCTGACGCAGCCATCAGTGCTCTTAAGAAGTCTGCATTATATAAAAGAGCTACTGACAACATTAAAGAGCAGTTAGTTAGAGATGTACGTAAGCAGTTTGGTTTAAAAGAAAAGACAGCACCTACACCAAGTAAGTTGCTTGGAGTTATAAGAGATGTTAAGAAAGTAACTCTTAAGGAAACTGAGCTCTTAAAGATTAGGTTGCAAGAGGCTGTTAAGGCTGCGAAGGATGCTAAGAATTTTATAGCTGATACGCAGCAAGCTTTATCCGCTGAGGTTGACGCTTTAATTAAGAAAGGTACTCTTACTCAAAAGCAAGCATCTGCTATATTGAAAAAGTTTGCTAAGACTGACGTAACTAAATCTAAGTCTGTAGACGCTTTCACTGAGTATGTAGCTAAAGTATTCAACGACTCAGAGGGAAAGTACAAGAAGGGTGTTATAAAACAAATACTAACATTTGTAGATAAAAAATCAGAGAAAGCTATCACTGACAGTAATAAAGCTAGAGGTAAAGGGTTAGATGCGCAAGGACAGCAGTTTTTTGCTGCAGCTAAAAGAGTTCTTAAGAGAATCCTTGAGGACGACTTTGACGCTGAATCAATAGAGAAGAAGTTCTTCCCTGATATTGATGATGTGCTATCCAAGGAAGGAAAGCTTACGGTTAAAGAGCAAAACCAACTTGATGCTTACATTGCTTTTGAATCATTCAAAGGCATAGAAGACATGAGTGTTCAAGAAGTTGAAGCACTATTAAAAGATTTAAAGGAAACTCGTTCTGAATCAATATCTAGGTTAAAAGAAAAACTTGAGGCTGAGAAGGCTGAGGTGAAGGCTCTTAGAGATGAGGCTGACTCTAATATACAGCAAGGATACTCAGCTCTTTACAATGAGGACGGTTCACCACTGACTGAAGAGCAGCTTAGAGCTCGTCAGAATGAAAGATATAATGCGTTGATGAGTGGTCAGCTAGGTAAAGCTTTCAAGCTTTATGTGTCTGAGTTTCCTTTAACCAAGCCGGGTAAATTCTTAACAGGTATAGCTAATAACTTAAAGCACTTAGGTACTCTAACAAATGGATTGGACAAGGTTGGTAAGTTCTTTACTAAGAATGTATACGAATCCCTTAACGCCATGGAGAGTTTGTATGCTAAAGGATTACAGAGTACTCGTACTAAGATGGATGAGATAGCTAGCTCCATAGATGGTATTAAGAACTATAAAGACATTCAAAGTAAACTAGCTTCAGGAGCTCACAAGATTGATGGTATCACCACGGGTGAGGGTAAGTCTTTAGGAACTAATCTTTTTAATGCAGACCAATTGATGAGAGTGTACGCTCTTAGTAAGAACGATGTTCAAAGAGAGAAGCTTAAAAAGCAAGGGTTTACTGATGAGAAGTTAAAGCAAATTGAAAGCATCCTTGGTAAGGATGTTGTAGAATTTACGGACAAGGTGGTAGAGTATTTAAGTACGGAGTACTTTGAGCAAACCAATGATGTATACTCTGATGTAAATAACGTAAACTTAAGCTACATAGAGAACTACTTTCCTACTCAGACAATAAAAACTAAGGTTGACTCTAAACTTTTAGATGAAGGAGATTTTAACGGTGTGTTTAACGCTCAAGTAGCTCCTGCATTAAAGGAGAGGGTTGATTTGACGGGTGATGTATCTATACTTAACGCCGACTTTACAACTACCTTAGAGAGTCATTTTGAAACTATAGAGCGATACAAGTCCTACGCTAAAGGTGTTAAAAAACTGAACGCAATATTCAAGTTTAAGTCGGTTGATACGCTACTAGAACAAACAGGTTTAGGTAAAGTGGTTAGGAACTCTGTTAACTACGCAGTGAATCCTAATGGTGGGCAGCAAGCAATACAGCCTACCATTATAGATAAGCTTATGACGAAGTACACAGGCTTTGCGCTAGCCTTTAAGTTAGCTCAGGTCGTGAAGCAGTCAACATCTTTTGTCAACGCGTTTGAAGACTACTCATACAGAGGTAAAGGTAAAAGTAAAGTACCGGGGTTAGACCTTGTAATGTTTATGATGGAGGCTGCTTATACAGCGGCAACCCTTCCAATACAGATTCAGAAAGCGTACAACATGTCTCCTATGTTTAAGGAGCGTGTTAAAAAAGGTTTAGAGGGAGATGTATTTGGTTTAGAGACAGGTTCTGTTACCTTCAAGCCAATCGGTAAATCTAACACCATGTGGGGTAAAGCTGTTAGAGCTTTCAAAACAGGTGCAGGTTCACCTACAGTGCTTGGTGATATTCTCGGTGTGATGGGTTATATGATTAACTACAACCGAGACATTGCGAATGGTATGAGTGAGGCTGATGCTCTGAAGAAGTTTGAGAACTATAATGCTACTCAGCAATCTCGTAGAGCGACTGAGAAGATTCCTTTGCAGATGAATAGTAACTCTTTAGTTAGGGGCTTTACAATGTTTGGTAGCACACTATTTTTGCAGATGAACAAAGTTATGCAAGGCTTTACAAACGTAATGAGCTCAGCATCTAAAGGTAATATACCTACAGCTAAAGATACTAGAGCTATTATATTAAACCTTGGTGTAGCCAACGTAATGTTTGCTCTTGCAGCGAACTTAGCGAAGTTTATTAAGGGAGATGATGAGGATAGAGATGAGGCTTTACTTAGAATGAAGGACGCTATGATGGGTTTAAATCTTATCTATCAAGTGCCTTACTTTGGAGCAGCTATAGAGTCTGCGGTAAATAAATCAAGAGGTATTCATAGACCTGCCGACGTAGCTGTAAACCCATTCAACTCTATAATAAGGAAGGTTAAGAAGTTGTCTAAGGACGGTAAGCCTATCGAGGCCGCTACTCGTGTTGCCGTGGAACTTACTATAGGAGCTCAGGTTGACCCGTTTGTTGGTTTGTTTAACGGATTTACTGAAGGGTTTGATGAGGGTGTAATGTATGATATTCTTGGTGTGAGTTCCTCTTACCGACCTGCAAAACAAACTGAGAGCAAGAAGGGTATAAGTAAATCCGCTTTGAAGAAGGCTAACCCTAGGGCTTACCAAAGATTATATGGCCCGGGCTCAGCTTACTATAAGCAACAGCAAAGAATTAAAGAGCTGAAGAGAAGACAAGGTAAATAAAAAAAAGGGGAGTCCGTTATAACGGATTCCCCTTTTAGATTAAGCAATAAATTCCGTAAAGAATTACTGCGTTAATTATTAGTACGACTATAAAGTCTTTTATCTTACCATCAGAATCTGACATACTTGAATCCTTTTTGTTGTTCGTAATAAATCATTAACTCCTCATCATTGAATGAGTTCTCTCTTGGCTTTCTACCACCCCACTTAACGCTACCCTGTATCTCTGATACCTTAGCGTAGATGATTCCATCCTCACACGCCCATATCATCACAGGGTTTAACCTTTTGTCGCATAGCTTGACAATCTTTCGTGCTGCCACAGGGAGCGGATAAGCGTCTTTAAGAGCTCTTAATCTTCCTTTGACCTCCACGTAAGCGATAAGGTTGTTAGAGCTGTCAAACACTCTGTAATCAATGTCATTTGGGCCGAGCTTCTTATATGAGCCACCAAATATCCCAACGAATTTTTCAATCGCTTTCTTCTCTCGTGTTAAGTCTGACTTGTTTTCAAATCTCATAACTCCATTAGGCAGTTTATAGCGGTATGGCCACCGAATACAACACCGCATCCGATAGCTTGCTTCTTAAAGTTCTTAGCGTATGCAGCAGCGTAACTCTTACCGTCAACACCGCAACCTACTTGCATTCCAAATATTCTAAAGTTTCTACCAACCATCCACTCGCAGTACGCTTGTGTGTGTATGTGGCCTTGAACCGTAGACATCATATCGTTCTTAGACTTTGTCCTTGCAGTACCACCCTCACCGTGTACGTACTGTACGTTATCGTACACAACTCTGTCCTGCCAATTCCACTTCGTTCCAAGAACGTCGTTGTAACTCTTTATCCACCTCTGTGGTATCTGAGAGTCAAAAGCTTTACGCATAATAATCCTGTCGTGGTTTCCTATTAACACGTCGGCAACAGGAAATGCTTCGTTCCACTTCTTAACCTCCTCGATTGCGTAGTCCAACTCATCACCACCACCCATTCCATCGGGGTCACTAGTATGGAATGAGGAGTAGTGATTGTCAATTATGTCACCGATGAAAATGACTTGATTGCAGTTGTATTTAGCGTATGTCTCCTTGCAGAAATCAAGGTAACCATCAAGGACAAAAGGAGCATGAACATCCCCGATAACGAGAATCCTACGCTCCTTCTTATTGATATTGTCGTATGCTACTTTCTTGTTACCACTAAGTCGTGGTCTGTAATCCTTCTTATAGTTCATCTTGTAGGGATTCAAGCACACCGTTTAGATTCTTAATAAGACTCTTAATCTCCTTCCTAGCCTTCTTATGCTCACGGTCTATAAGAGATTCGTAAACCTCATTAGTAGAGTCGTGTATCCCTTCCATTAATAAATTGATGTGCTTGATTCTAGTGTGATGGAGATTGGATTTTGTAGACATTTGATTATGAGTCCATTGCATTTAGGAACGTAGTTCCCATCGTTGGATTTATTGTTTTGATTAGTTTGTAAATCTTTTTTGACTTAACCCTAACGTCAGAAGCTTCCTTCTTTGTAGAGTCAACTCCTAAGTTCGTGTACATCTTACAATCTATACGCAACAACTCATCTAGCTTCTGCCTCTCTGACCAAGTTTTAAACTCGGCTATCTTCTCTATGTCGCTATACGTATACTCCATTGTAAAATCTATTTAGTTTTTTCTCTATCTCTCTTTCCGTATTAGGTCTAGTCCTTTGTCTTATAATCTGTATAAGGTTTCTATACTTATTATCTTCCTTTTTAAGGAGAGAGTTATCTTTAATTAAAGCATCATTCACCAAATATAAATCTTTTATTTTATTTTCCAAGGAAATTACTTGTTTTTTTAAATCATTTACTGTATTCAAACCATGAACCGGGTCGTATCCATCATAAAACAAGGTTCGGCACTCTAAATATTTAGCTCGTAAAACCTCATCATACTTGACTATATCTTGAAATTTAAGCCAATAATTATGAACCGTTGCATGGTTACAATTAAAAGTTCTAGCAATGTGGCTAGAGCCTAAGTTTAAATCCTTGAGTATATCGCAGTAAACCATTCTTGCGTTTACGTACTTCCTTAACCTTGTCTTCTTTGTTAAGTCTAAGGCAAATACTCCGTTAACTATCCTCTTGAGTTTCTCCTCCTGTTGTTCCTTCAGTTCCATTTGATGTAAGTGTTTTTTGGTTTGTAATTAAATCTAAGTATTCGTCCAACTCTATTGGTATGATGTCTAAGTACACAGCCTTCTCGCCCTCCTGCTTGAGATATTCTATCTCAAAAAAGAATGGCACTTCGCCCTTAACTACGCCACCAACCATTTGAGTTAGTCCGTTTAGTGATACTAAATCTTCTTCGTGGTTTATGAGTTGACGTACAACCTCCTCTTGGATATTATCGGGATACATATCCAACTCCTCTATAAAGTAAACGTCAAATTTAAGAGTCGTCTTCTTCTCCCCCTCGGTAAACTTCTGTTCTGAATCCATATCCTTTTAATTCTTTTAGTCTATACTCCTGCAACTTTGATACTTTTCCTGTTGGCCTCTTCACCTCGCTGAATAAAACATCTGCGTTAGGCTTGAAGGCAACTAAGTCGGGAATCCCATTCTTATTAGTCTTCACTAACTTGAGGACATAATAACCTTCGGACTCCAACTCCTTGATTCTTTTAGATTGTATCTGTTGCTCTGTCATTTTATAAAGATACTAAATCCAAATCTTTTCTAACGTATAAATCTTTTGATACTAATTTTATAGCACCCTTCTTAATACCTTTATCTAACAATTTTCTTACATTTCTTTTAGATAAACCTCCTTTACCTAAGGTTATATAAACATTATTAAGGCTAAAGGGTTTAGTGCTTTTATTTACCTTCCTTAAAAAAGTAGAATATGCATCAGTAGAGTTGGTAATTGATGCTGTATTGTATCTGAGTCCGTTTCTATTTTTCATAGTAAATCTTTTTTAAAGTGTCTAAGTGTATAATCCTTCTTCTTTGTTACTGCTTTGTATATGTCTGTCTCGATGCCGCCCTTAGAGAATATCCAATAAACTCTATTCTTAAGCCTGTCCTTGGTTGTCATCCTGTCCTTTGACTGCCAATAACTCGTAGCGCTAAAGTCAATGTTGTAGTACACCAAGTAGTCAGCATGCTTAAGTGATATTCCTTCACGCCCACTGACAATCTGAAGCGCAATATTATTATCGGTAGTATCAAATTCATACAACTCTGTTGTTAAGTCATCGCCAAAGACCTCCTTCAAAGCTTTAAGCTCCTGCTTAAACTTATAGAATATCCCAATCTTCTTACCCTTGAATCGCTCCTTTATAAACTTTGCTTTGGTGTAATCCAATACCATTGAGTTACCACTCTCAAACTTTATAGTTCCCGAATAGATTTGGTGTAGCTTCATCATCAGCTTCACGGGTGTGTCAGCTAGGATAACATCCTCCTCACCCTCAATGACTAAGTCACGCTTCAACCTGTTGGCTATCTCGTAAGTCTTGTCTTCAAGCTGAACCTCAAGCACATTCTCCATAGTCTCGGTGACAAACCCCGCATCCTTCTGCGTTAGCGATATGGTATATGGTTTCATCTTTTCTATGATAGATTCATTACCTCTTGTGTAATCCTTTATCATCATACCGTTTATTTTTCGCTCTCTAACATCTACATACCTATCACAGAACCTGTAGAAGTTCTTGAAAGACTGAAACGGGTTACCGTTTATACCGTATACCTGATGGTACATCTGACTATACGACTCAGGTGACGGTGTACCCGACAGCAGGATAACCTTTGCCTTAGTCTTTAGTATCAAATCCCTAACAGCCTTCGCTCTTTTATTTGGTTTAGGGAATGCTCCAAGGCCGTGAGCCTCATCACATATAATGACATCCCACTTAAGGTCGGGAGCTTTGTGCATTGACTCGTAGTTGATTGTAAACATCACGAAGGATGCAGGACAAAGCACATCGTAGTCTTTAGTTATAGAGCTCATAGCTTTCTTCTTTGTCAGGAATAAAACATTCTCCACTCCAAGCTTATCGCATATACCGAGACTCGTGAGAGTCTTTCCTGTACGCACCTCCATGGCTAGGTATACAAAGTTATTCCTCTGTATTATATCTGTGGCCTTATCAATTATATCCGATTGATAATCTCTCCACTCGAATGCTCCTACCATTCGTCAACTGCAAAGATTGGCGTCTTTTCTCCAACATAAGAACCAAGAACATTGTAACTCATATAATCTACCGCATCCGTGTAACTCATGCCGTCACTTATAAGTATGTTCAAGCATTTCTTTGTTGAATAAATCAATCGCCTTGATTGGTAACAGAACCCGATGACCGCGTCATCGAATCCGTCTGCCTTTAAAAATTGCTCATCGTTGTAGTGTTCAACGAGAAACTCTAGCATGTTTTTGTAGTTTAACTTTTCCATTACTCTTCTATTTGTGTTTGAATTATAGGTTTCTTTTTAATAATCATGTACTTTCCGTGTACATCCTTTCCAATCTCAGGTTGTACACCTGTTTTATGTAGGGCATAAGATGCTAACCATCTATAAAACCTTATCCTAGATATAGTCATCTTTGCTTTAGGCCCGAAGTCAGGATACTCCTCAATGAAGTCATAGTACAACTGCTGAGAGTTAAGCTTGGTTTCCAACATTAAAGATGGGTTAGAGCTCTGACCTTTAAGTAGGCCGCACCACTCTATAAAGTCGTGACATGTCTCTGCAGATAGTTGACGTATCTTTAGGTTTACAAACTGACTCTTCTGTAATCCTTTAGCAAGGTAGTTCTGAAGACAGCCAATCATGTAATTATCAAAGCTACACCAATCCCTCTCACTCCAATCACCAAACATCAACTTACCAAACTCATCCATCGGGGTGAAGTTCTTATTGTAGTGCTGATGAAGTTCAAGCTCCCACTTACGCCTAGCGAATGAGTTACCTGCACCCTTGATAGCATAGTTAGTTGTGATAGCAATCTTAGGTGATTTGCTGAAAGGAATCTTGATAGCATCCTTATTCTTCTTCTCAAGAGTCAACCCTTCTGTCACAACGCTAAACAATCTCTCGAAGTCGAAGTTCTTTTTAACATCATCGAAGACAAGTATCTGCGTATCTGCTGATACAAGCTGATAAGCAAACGAGCGTTCAAATGTAAACGACTTACCATCTATCGTTACCACCTTCTTCATCTTTGATAAAGCATTCATAAACAAACCTTTACCTGTACCACCCTCAGGGTTATCTGATATAACCTCATCGTTTAAGATTATTGCCGGGCAGTATGATAAATTCTTATGTGCATGCAGCATGAAGCCTATCGTACTCTCCATTGAATTAATCCTAGCATCTTCATTACCACATACGTTGCCTATAAATGTTTTGTAGTCGCAGTCAGTAACCTCACAGATATTAAAGTTCCTATCTATAACGTGGTCTTTCCAAACGTAACCACCCAAATCTAAGTAGTCGATGGTTATCACCTCATCCTTCTTAATCTCAACCGCGCAGTTGTTGTAGTACAAGAACGCTGAGTCTTTGGTGTCTGACATGAAGTGAATGTCAATCGTTGCGAGCAAGGTTAGAAACTCTTCTCTGAACAACCTTGTGTTATCTGCAAAGTAATTGTATATACTTAAGTCATCTAAGTCTATTAGGTGACCCAATATAAAGTCTTTAATCTCCTTCTCTGACGTGTGGTCTATTAAATTATTGGTAACCTTTACGAATACGTAGTTCTTACTACCCTCAGGACAATACTTGTAAAAGCCATTATCCTCTAAGAAGTGCTTAAATAGAATATGCACAATCTTTATAGTCCCCTTATCATTCTTAGTCCAAAATTGTTTAAGAGCGTTCTCCTCCGTCACACGAGTCAGCACCGATTCAATTACATCGCTATCAATGTTTGACTCCTCTAATTGATTGCGAATCTCTTTTTTTGTTGCGCCGCGTCTTAGCTTAGCTTTGATATTGTTTACCTGCTCATCGTCTTCGTAGTATTTCGTTCCGAAGTTTTGTGTGTTAGCATAAGCTGAGTCAATAGTCCTTGTGATTTCTGACAAAGAGAAACTCTCATTAGCGAAACCATTAAGAACATAAGAAGCTAAACTTTTATTGATTCCATAATCATTAAAAGCCATTGCAAGTATGAAAGCATTCTGATTACGCTGACCTTCAGACATAGGGTATTTTTTCTCCCACCATTTAACAAGTATCTCTACAATCTTGTTCTCGTCTGTGATTGGAATTGTAGGAGCGTCTCTTATTACAGAAACCTCTTTATATTCTACATCCTCTATTGTATCCCAAACCTCTGAGTCTTCATTAACATAAATCATTGGGTCAAATGACTCATAGCAAACACGACTTAAGTTCTTGCATGTTTTATCAAAGTACGGAGAGTTAAAGTGATTCTCTAGCGAGTTAAAGTAGTTGACGTGATTGTCTACATCCTGTGGTATCCTAACCAAAGCCTTTAACCCATTACCTGACGGAGATATAAATACTGAATAAGTAAACTCACTCTTGGTTAACTTTTCTTTGTCAGCTAATAAGTCCTTCCTTTTTTCATACCCATCAAAGTCTAAGCATATCAAACCACTATGCTCAGTTAGTGAGTTGTCGTTACGCTTAGTGAATATACCTGAGAAGCATATCGCAGGTAACATCTTCTTAAGTTCGTTACGAGCTGACTTATCCTTCTCCTGACGGATACCCTTGACGAGTTCCTTAGAAGCTCCATCTTTAATTCTTTGTAGTACCACACTGACTTCCCGATGGAATGGAGTCGCGGTTTCCTTGATATTTTTAAATATCGTGACGTTTTTTGTGCTCATTGTGTTTAGATTATGATGGGTTAAATTTACTAACTTACTAGTTATCAGTAGTGTTGATAATAATGATGACTTTATTCTTCAAATATAGGAATAAAAAAAATAATTACCAATAAAAAATATATATATATAGTAGGGCGGTAGGAGTTTTAATATTTCATCAGGAAAAAAAAGAGGAGGACTCCCACAGTCCCCCTCGATTCTCTCGTGCTGATTTCTAAATCCATAGATTTAAAAATTGCCTGCTTTCCTACGGCAGGACTTGGTTTGCACCACTCACGCAGGTTGCTCTCGTTTGGTATTAACGCTTTACTTTATGTGCTATATTTGTATTATGAATACATTCACAAAGTTGTTGTACGCGCTCCTTATAATAGGATTCTATACGATTGGTATATTGCTGTGAGAGAAGGACTCGAACCTCCACGTAGCGGTTAGCTATAGGACAAGTTGTGCACAATGGTGGTCAACCCGCTATCCTAAAGTTTATTCCGTTGCCTACACCCCCGAGACAGGAGGGCATGTCTGCCAATTTCATCACCTCACATTATAAGTGGATGCAAATATACAAATTTACACCCACTTATTTAATTTAGAATGGCAGATTTTCTTCAGCCTCTTCTACACTCTTAGCCGCTGCCTGTTGAGACTTTGGTTTAAAGGTATCCAACTCTACGTATGGATTACCGCTGCGCCCTACAAGGACGTTTAGGTTTACCCATCCACGGTCTGCACCGTGTTGCTTAAGAAAAGGAATAGCATCCTCAATCTTAATTGATACTCTCCCAACTACGAAGTCGGGTTGATTTTCTCTCGTTGAAAACGAGAAGCCGTCTGCAAAGATTTTTTCTTTTTTCTCTGACATAACATGTGTTTAAGTACCTAGTAATGAAAGACTTACAAAACCTCTAGGCAGGTTAAGTTCGCCATCTGTGTGAATCCGTTATAACGGATTAATCAATGTAATCTTCAATATAATAATCCTCAATAGTCTCTGAAGCATTCTCTCCAAAGAAATTGTGATAGACCTCTATAGCTCTCTCAACCTTGTCCTCGCCACGCTTAATGAAATCCTCAGTAGGTCTGAAGACTCCTAGCATCTGAGTAGACTTGTCAATGACTAAGAATATTAATGGTTTACCAAATAACTCTTGGTATATGTAAGCTTGACTATCGTAGTTGTATAGGTTAGCAGACCTCTTGAACTTTTTAATGTCTCCCGTGGTCTTTAAATCAATCAAGACGTCATTACCTACAATATCTGCCTTACCCTTCCACATAACTCCTTTAATCTCTTTTATGCTAGGAACTTCAAACTCATTACCCTCTGCATAAATCATATCAAAGAAATCCATATTAGACTTCATGGTATCTGTCCATGACTTAATCTCTGCAACCTCCTTGTCAAGTAGTACAAAGTCTAACTCATTATCTGATATGAAATCCTTATACTTCTTCGTGTTACGTGATGATACGTCAAGTGATATGGTATCCTTAGCCTTCTCGGGCTCAAGGATTATCTGATGAAACACTCTACCCTTAGCGAAGATAGGGTTATCTGCCTTAGACACTCCAAAATCTTTTGGGTTGTTAAGTAGCGCGCTGATGTCTGAGTTAGAGAGATAGTTCTTACCTATCCCTCCGTAATACTCAGCGTCATCTCTAAGTTTTTCTATAACATCCTTCATCTTACATAGCCTTTTCAATCTCCTTCTTAACGGAAACCTTTATCTTGTACTTGGTCTCAAGATTCTTTACAATCTCTGATAAGCCAATACCCTTGTTAGCTGATATGTACTTCATAACCTTAACCCAATTACCATCTCCAACCTCAAGCGATATCTTTGAATCCTTAGCAATCTTTGTAGGCTTCTCGGTAACCATCTCAGGCACATCCTCTCCCGTCCATAAAGACAATCCAAGACCGTGCATTGCAATAGCTTTAGCCGTAGACCTTTGTATGGCCTTATTAACATCCATTGACGTAACCTTATCCAATGCAATAGAATTATTTCTAAAATCCATGATAGGTAGGTAGTCAATATGCTCCAAGCCATCTACCTCAATACCAACCTTGACGTAAGCCGTGTTGCCATCTGTAAAGTAGTTCAACTCAGTAGACTGAGACTCATAAATTTTTCTCTGTGCATTAGGGTAGTTACTCTTAAGCATGTGCCATGCGTTTGCCCATGATATGTAATCTAATTTCCCTTTTCGCTCAACCTTATCCTTGATAGGGAGCGTTGATAGTGTAGTGTAACTGTTCTTACTCATTGTGTTTATTTTAAAAGATTCAATTTATTTGTGACTTTAGTGTACTTATTCATAGTGTTTTTTCTGCGCTCATGCCAATAATTAAGCTCTCTTTTAGGTGCTGAATTACTTATAGCCTCCTTAATTTTCTCGTCGAACACTTCAAGTTTTCTACGATAGTTAGACAAAGATACAACATACACACCGTATCTCCAACCGTTTTGAAAGAAATTATCATACTCATCCTTAGTAATTTCTTGATAATAATCACCACCTCTTGACGTGTTAAGTATCTCAATATCACCATTTTCACGGTCTCTTGCTATCTTAACTCCGAAAGCAACTCTTGACTCTACGTAGCTATCATCAAGGTCTCCCGCATACTCATCTTCCATGGCTTCTCTGAATACTGATTCTAAACTTCGCATGACATCTCAAATCTTTTAACGATGGATGCGTAGTCTTTGTCATTCTCGACCCTATCGCTAACAATTTTTACTCCGTAAATTATAGGCGAATGCGCTATGTCGTAACCTCTCTCGGCCATAAACATCTGTATCCAAGTTATCCGCATTGGCCTTGTAGCACATAAATAATATAGCATGTACCTTGCGTCTACATACTCCTTCTTTTTAGACTTCTTAAATAAGTGCTTTTCGTTCACTCGAAACAAATCTGCAACGAGCGTAACATACTGATTAAATACCTGTCTTTTCATTGTTGTCGTCTATTGAAATCATTAATAAAATAAGGTAACCACATAGGTCAAATAGCGTATCCTCCGTGCTATCTGATACACCTACGTTCTTTATCCTCGCTAACTTGTCATCAATCCTTGCGCATAATGAATCCGTTGACTTACCCTTATTGAATATGTTCAATGGCTCAAGCGCAGAACTTCCGTAATCCTTGTTCTTCTGTAGTAGCATGTCTCTAACCTTGTCAGCCTTCTGCTTTATCTGTAAACCTCTATCCTTGCTCATCTATACTCTGCTTTACGTAATTAAATAATGAATACTCTACATGCTTTATGTCTACATCCTCATGCCATGCCCAACCAAACTTACCATTCTCAAGAAACTCAATACAGAAGCCTCCAATATACTTGCATACGGCCTTAGTACCTTTAGTTAGATTGGTGTTAGGATACCTCTGCTTAAGCCTATCCTCAGTCATAATCTGTCCCGTGGAGATGAATGTCTTGTGGTCTAAGTTCTTAAGGTCTCCTAAGATTCTATTGCCGTTCTGAACGTAGTATTTATCCTTACTACCACTCATCTTCTCGGCAAGCAAATCTCTATTTATCAACTCTCTTATCGTCATCATCTTGTTTTGCTTTTAAATCTCTTGAATACTTTACCATCTCCCACGCTATGAATATAGCTATGATGGTTATCGTGGTTATTACACCCATAAATAATCCTCCCATTATACTTGTTTTAGTTCGTTCTTGCTCAGTAATACTGCGTTACCTACTATTACCATCCCCGCGAGATGTGAGGCTTCTGTGTTATGTGGTAGTGATTCGTTAAGGCCATTGTCGTTAACCACCAAGCCTTCGCCGTTAGGTAGGTAAACAATCTCTATGTAGCCGTCAACCGCTTGTTGCATACCACTCAATGTAAGTTCTGTGAAATTCTCTTGACGTGTTCCGTCAGCTTTGATTAATGTTGCCATTGTGTTTGTTTTAGTGTTAGTGTTGTACAAATATAGTATAACTTTTGTTTAATTCCAAATTTAAAGAGAAAAAAAAGAATCCGTGATAACGGATTCCCTTCTCTCTGTCTTTGAATACCTTTGCCAATATGAAAGTCTAACTAAAAGACTCGTGGTCTTGGCTATTAACCATAAGCAGGTATCCCCTCAATCCCCAAGACATCGGAGATTTTTAAATGACCACTACAAATGTCCTCCGTATGTTGGTATACCCTCAGAATCTAATTCATCGTATCTCCACACCTCTCCATCCAAGACATGCTTCGTATCCACAAACTTATTCTTTATTTTCCAATCGTACTTATCTTCGTTCTGCCAAAGCCACGTATCTAAATGCTCTTGGTCTACGTTTTCGGGTATCTCAATCTCCACGATTACTTTCTTGAAATACTTTCTCTCTGCCGTTATTCTTACCTTTCTCATAATGTTATTCTTTAAAATCGTTTGCACTCACTATGACTATCAAAATCATAGCTATTGTTGTTGCTATAAATAAAGTTGCGTACATGTTTTTGTCTTAAAAGTTATACACTTCTGCTAATGTGTACCAATCATCGCACCCATTACAATGGTATTGGTTTATGGTATCATCGTATTGTAGAGGCTGAAAGCAAATCATACACTCCTTAGATTGTGTATCACAACAATCATCATCGGTAGCTAAGTCTACATCGTAGTAGCTATTAAAGTTTATCTGCTGACACGTATCCACAACCCTTGGTCTTTGGTATCCCTTGTAATTCTGAACGTAACTCTTATGCATCTCTGTGCTTGAATCAACCTTCTTAGGGTTAAAGTATAACCACGCGTTAATCACTCTACCATCCTTCATTCTGATAGGTATCTGCCTGCGCTTGTACCAATTAGGGTGACCCTCTAATGCGTCAATCTCCTTGAATGCCTTATCTGAGACCTTGAAGATGTCCACCTCAACATGATGTCCACTACCCCTTTGGTCTACCATGTATGGCAACCCCTCAATCAGTAATGGGTATTTGTCGTAAGTCTCCCCTCTACCTAAATGCTTTGATGATGTTAGGTATGAGTAGTAGTTGCTATAACCTTTCTTCAACGTGCCGTATACTGCAATAAGATTGTCTTGCAGTACATTGGCTTTTGAGTACCATATACCGTCTCGGTATGTGTAGGCATCTCTGTTGTACATTTGGAATGAACGATTACGCTTGTTGACCGTTACAAACCGTGAGTCATACTGCTCCAACTCTTTCTTCCATAGTTGCCTTGGTATCTGACCAAGCGATATAGCTAACGCTTTTGAATCTGACATCTGAGCATTACCCATACCCTTGATAGTTCCATTCATCATTAGCCACTCATCTTTCTGCACCCCACATTGGAATGGGTGCATGTTCTCTCTGTTTACTGCTCCGACAGTAGCATATCTAAAGTGAGCAATAAACGGTCTATCTGTTAGTAGTAGACCATAGTCTTTTGACTCGTGATACGTTATCTCAAACGTATCTAACCACACGATACCAAGTCCGTGAGGATTAATCCTTGCTGATGTCTTCGCAATCTCTCGCGACATCATCTGCTTTTTCTGTTTAATAATAATTACGCACATTGTGTTTAATGTTTGTGAGGAATCCGTTATAACGGACTGACCTCTGATTAGTGAATTGTACAAATATAAGACAAAATTTAGACATAGCCAAATTTAATGTCCGTTATCTATCAAGGCTTCTGTTACCTTCATTCCTTGCTTCTTAGCTTCCTCTTCCAATGTAGGAAAACAAGCTATGAATAGTTCTTCTGTTTCAAACGTAGCCACGCATTCAGCATGATTACTGCTCTCAAAGTATACTTCTACGTACATGATTTACTTCTTTTTAGGTTTAGTTTTAGTTTAGTTTGTATTAGATATGATAAAATTTTATCGTATCAGTATATTTAGGTAGCTTCTTAAAACCATCTTGTCTTTTTATTTCAATAACTCCATTTTCTACTGCCACATATTCCCAACCATAATTAGTCATGCCATAGGCATTGATTATTCCTACTATCTCTTTGACGTTATTTGTTGGTAGGTCGCAGATAGTCATTTGCGTTTCGCTAAATTCGTCTAAAAATGTGCATTCGTAAAGTTTCTTACTTTCCATAATTTCTACTTCTTTTTAGGTTTAGTTAGATGCACCAACATCCGTCTTCGGTTTCTTTTAATATGTATAACTTCTTCTTATTAGCTTTTTCTTTATCAAGAAACTGAATACCATTGACAACAAGATCGTCTATGTTTAACTCGTTTAAATCTACATCCATTTCAAGTAGATAATCCATAAGCTCTTCGTAATACTCATTGTCTATGTCTACACAACAAGACATCATAAGTCTGTTTAAATTAAATTCTTTCATAACTTACTTCTTTTTAGGTTTAAATTAAATCTCCGTTCTCATCAAAAGAACCTATTACATCTTCTTCTTCAGTTTCTTTTTCTTTCTTGTAGATTGACATTCTGTACTCATCATCTACCATACGTTTAGTCATCTGTTGTTCAATGCTAATGCCTTCAATCATGCCTTGCATCATGGACTCGAATAATTTTTTGGTCTGTCCCATTGTGTTTAATTTATTGGTTAAGACTCAAATCCGCTATAACGGATTCAAGTTTCGGATATTCAACCCTCATCAGTTAACCTATTTTAGGTAGTTATTATCTCAAAGTTATACGCCTCTATTTCATTCTTAATAAAATTTTTACCCTCTTCCGTTGTTACAACTTCGTCTATCCATAAAGAGAATAAAGAATTGTGTAGTTTATCAAATTCATCATCTGAAACACATTGTATTATCTTGTGAAATATGGGTGCAATTTCTTTGTTGTTAATCCACCACTCACCTAAAGATTCGTCACATACGTATCTTAAGAAAAATCTATATGCTGAAATAGTTGGCTCGTTTTCTACAATAAACTTGTTTAAATCGTTATCATAAATTGAAACTCTTTTCATATCGTTTTAGTTTTAAAGGTTTATAGGTCTAATTTATATTCTAATCTGTTCTGCATCTCCGTTTCAATCATAGCAATAAATGTCGAATCGTATTTACAGCCTTTCGGGAATTCTTTTCTGTACTCTGTTATGTCTCTGTGGACTAACTTCAATGTGTAATCACTCATAAGACCTATTAGGTCATAAGCAGATTGTGTTTCTAAATGTGCCATAGCTTTGTAGTTTAAGTTATTTCGTATCCAAACGAATGTATTGAATTCTCGTTGAGCATCTTCAATAACTGCTTGTACTCTCTTGTCGCAGTCGGTCTCTTGCAGTCACGCACTGCCAATGTAGATGAGTTAATTCCAACCCCTTTTAACGTGTAGAAAAATCTTACTCTTAACATAGTTTCTGTGTTTGATTTAGACAAATATAATACTAAATTTAGACATATCCAAATGTTAGTCTATATTTTTATGTGTTAATACTAAGTATAACGTGTATACTCCAAATGGTAGTAGGTAAATGTATCCTACCTCTGTCGTGATAGCAAACAAGAATATTATCATAATGTTTGCCATAATCAATGCGAATATTGTCGCGTAGTCTAAAATCTTCTTCATCTTATTTGTCGTTTTGCTTGAATGCTTCCAATGTCTTTGTGTAATTGGATAGCTTCGTTTGTAATAATTTAATGGTCTCACGCGTATCATCACATACATACGTGTTACACTCCGCCAATCTGAATTGGTAGAAATGAATGCTGTGGTTAACCTTATCTAGGTCAGCAATATACTGCTCGGTAGATGCGATTAAATTTCTCAATTCTCTTCTCTCAATTGTATCCATATCAATATGTTTAAATGGTTTCCGTTTCGTCCTTTTGGACTCATCAGCACAAGCACTCACTTGTGGACGGATGAGGAATCCGTTATAACGGACTCCCCACATACGTCATCTTAAATTCTCCGCTCTAAGGCTTCTTGTGTACAAGTGACTCAAGTTACCAAAGCGGTCAACGAATGGCTTCACTGCATGGTTTATTTTACGCGTCATCAACATCTTTCTGAAATGCTTTGATAACTCCATAACCTCAGATACCTTATCTGCATCGCCATTGTACATCATCATCAGGATAGGCTTCAACTTGCTTAAAAGACCTCTGTGTGTTCCGT
>Ga0208134_1000007_pt1 | contig 109372 bp, 108 predicted proteins | sample VirMetDEL_Mar_31_FD_184515 | JGI IMG/M metagenome (GOLD analysis project Ga0208134, IMG submission 184515) | Aqueous microbial communities from the Delaware River and Bay under freshwater to marine salinity gradient to study organic matter... | ecosystem: Environmental > Aquatic > Marine >...
GATGATAGATATAGTCTTACTGGACATACTCATATTGGTTTATCAGATGATTATTTAACAGGTGGTACATTTAATGTAAGTACTGGTGATTTAGATTTAAACCTTCAATCAGGAAGTACAGTTACAATAAACCTTGATGATAGATATTTAACTGGATTTACTGAAACACCAAATACAGATGATTATTTAACAGGTGGTACATTTAATGTAAGTACTGGTGATTTAGATTTAAACCTTCAATCAGGAAGTACAGTTTCTATTAATTTAGATGATAGATATTTGACTGGATTTACTGAAACACCAAATACAGATGATTATTTAACAGGTGGTACATTTAATGAATTAACTGGTGATTTAGATTTAAATCTTCAGTCAGGTAGTACAGTTACCATAAACCTTGATGATAGATATTTGACTGGGTTTACTGAAACACCAAATACAGATGATTATTTAAGTGGGGTAACATTCAACACAACAAATGGTGATTTAACCCTTACTAGGGTCTCAGGTGGAACTATTGTTGAAAACCTTGATGGAAGGTATTTAACTGGGTTTACTGAATCACCAAATACAGATGATTATTTAACTGACCATACATTTAACACTTCAAATGGTTTATTTGAAAGTACCTTACAATCAGGTTCAACGGTTTCAGTTAATTTAGATGGAAGATATTTACCATTATCAGCTACAACTGATGATGATTATACTACTGGAACTACATTTAATGCAAATACTGGTGAATTAGAATTTACTAGGTTAAGTGGTGATACATATAGTGTTAATTTAGATGATAGATATTCATTAACAGGACATACTCATATTGGTTTATCTGATGATTACTTAACAGGTGGTACATTTAATACAAGTACTGGTGATTTAGATTTAAACCTTCAATCAGGTTCAACTGTTACCATAAACCTTGATGATAGATATTTAACTGGTTTTACTGAAACACCAAATACAGATGATTACATAACAGGTCATACATTTAATACAAGTACTGGTTTATTTGAAAGTACATTACAATCAGGTGGTACAGTAAGTGTTAATTTAGATGGTAGGTATTTAACTGGGTTTACTGAAACAGTAGAGTCAGTAATAAACCCTTTAAATTCTTATTTTGGAAATCGAGTTAAACCTGTTTCAGATAATGAAGGATTTTATGTAGAGAGTTCTAATAATAAGGCAACAGGATATCTTGTAAATAATACAGATACGGTAGGTAATGCTGCAATATCAGGTTATAGAGCAACTGTTAATGGAGATGCATTCAATGAGGGTGTCTATATAGGTATTCCAAATGATTCTTATTTTGCACCATGGTTAAGAGCGCATGGTCTTATTACAGGTAAGAACCTAAATATAATGGTTGGTGATAATACTGGGGATATAGTATTCTCATTAGGGAACACAGCAACTAATCAAATAACTGAAGGTCAACAAGATAAAGTTCTTTTATTGAATACCGATAGAACAATAGTGGTACCAAGTTTAACAACAACCTTAATTAGTAATGAAACTACTGGTAGGGTATTAATTACTAGGGAATACTTAACAGATAACTACACGGCAAGTTCAGGGGATACTATTAATACTGATGATTACATCACTGGAACTACATTTAATGTAAGTACTGGTGATTTAACATTAACTAGATTATCAGGTGGAACTATTGTTGAAAACCTTGATGGTAGATATAGTCTTACTGGACACACTCATATCGGCTTATCAGATGATTACACCACTGGGGCTACATTTAACACCTCTGATGGTATTATTGAATTTACTAGATTAAGTGGTGATACATATAACGTTGATTTAGATGGTAGATATTTAACTATCTCAGCTTCAACCATATTAAATACAGATGATTATTTAACAGGTGGTACATTTAATGAATTAACTGGTGATTTAGATTTAAATTTATTATCTGGAAGTACAGTTACAATAAACCTTGACGACAGATACGCTCTAACGGGGCATACTCATATTGGTTTATCAGATGATTATTTAACTGACCATACATTTAACACTTCAAATGGTTTATTTGAAAGTACATTACAATCAGGTGGTACAGTTTCAGTTAACCTTGATGGTAGGTATTTGCCATTATCAGCTACAACTGGTGATGATTATACTACTGGAACTACATTTAACCCTTCAAGTGGTATTATTGAATTTACTAGGTTAAGTGGTGGAACATATAATACTGATTTAGGTTTCACTTCTGGTGATACAAGTAATTGGGATACAGCATACAATGATTCAATTACTGGGATGACTGTTACGGGTAGTGCAACTAAAACTATAACTCTTCAACAAAAAGATGGTAGTACCTTAACAGCTAATTTCACTGATAGTACAGGTGGTGTAGGTGGTTCAGGTGACGTAGTTACAGGAATGACATTTAACACTTTAAATGGTGAATTAACGTTAAGAACATTATCAGGTGATACAATAACCGAAGATTTAGATGGTAGATATTTAACTGGATTTACTGAAACACCAAATACAGATGATTATTTAGTTTCTGGTGATTTTGATGAATTAACTGGTGATTTAGATTTAAATTTATTATCTGGAAGTACAGTTACAATAAACCTTGATGATAGATATAGCCTAACAGGACATACTCATATTGGTTTATCAGATGATTATTTAACAGGTGGTACATTTAATGAATTAACTGGTGATTTAGATTTAAATCTTCAATCAGGCTCAACGGTTACTATTAATTTAGATGATAGATATTTAACTGGGTTTACTGAAACACCAAATACAGATGATTATTTAACAGGTGGTACATTTAATGTAAGTACTGGGGATTTAGATTTAAACCTTCAATCAGGTTCAACGGTTACAATTAATTTAGATGATAGATACAGCCTTACTGGGCATACTCATACAATATCTGAAATAACTGATTACATACCAACGGATGATTATACTACTGGAACTACATTTAATACAAATACTGGTGAATTAGAATTTACTAGGTTAAGCGGTAATACGTATAGTGTTAATTTAGATGATAGATATAGTCTTACGGGGCATACTCATATTGGTTTATCAGATGATTACTTAACAGGTCATACATTTAATACTTCAACTGGTTTATTTGAAAGTACACTTCAAAGTGGAAGCACTGTTTCGGTCAACCTTGATGGAAGATATTCATTAACTGGACATACACATGTAGGTTTATCTGATGATTATTTAACTGGCGGTACTTTTAATACAAGTACTGGTGAATTGGATTTAAATTTATTATCTGGTAGTACAGTTACAATTAATTTAGATGATAGGTACAGTCTTACGGGACATACGCATGAGATATCTGATATAACTGATTTTACTGATAATTCAACTAATTGGGATATAGCTTATGATAACTCAATTACAGGTGCGACATTTAATACGGGTGACGGTGTTTTAACATTACATGATGTTGGTGATGATAATAATATTACCGTTGATTTAGATGGTAGATATTTAACTGGGTTTACTGAAACGCCAAATACAGATGATTATTTAACAAGTGGTACATTTAATGAATTAACTGGTGATTTAGATTTAAATCTTCAGTCAGGTTCAACTGTTTCTATTAATTTAGATGATAGATATTCATTAACAGGTCATACTCATATTGGTTTATCTGATGATTATTTAGTTTCTGGTGATTTTGATGTAAATACTGGTGATTTAGATTTAAATCTTCAGTCAGGTAGTACAGTTACCATTAATTTAGATGATAGATATAGCCTAACTGGACATACTCATATTGGTTTATCAGATGATTATTTAGTTTCTGGTGATTTTGATGTAAATACTGGTAATTTAGATTTAAATCTTCAATCAGGTAGTACAGTTACTATTAATTTAGATGATAGATATTTAACTGGGTTTACTGAAACGCCAAATACAGATGATTATTTAGTTTCTGGTGATTTTAATGAATTAACTGGTAATTTAGATTTAAATTTATTAAGTGGAAGTACAGTTTCTATTAATTTAGATGATAGATATAGTCTTACTGGACATACACATATTGGTTTATCTGATGATTATTTAACTGGTGGTACATTTAATGAATTAACTGGTGATTTAGATTTAAACCTTCAATCAGGTAGTACAGTTACCATAAACCTTGACGACAGATACGCTCTAACGGGGCATACACATATTGGTTTATCAGATGATTATGTATCAAATAGTGATTTCAACACAACAAATGGTGATTTAACCCTTACTAGGGTCTCAGGTGGAACTATTGTTGAAAACCTTGATGGAAGGTACAGTCTTACGGGGCATACTCATGATTTTAATGAAATAACTAACACAGGTCATACTCATACAATATCCGAAATAACTGATTATATACCAACAGATGATTATGTATCAAATGGTGATTTTAATACTGGAACTGGAGAAGTGACTTTAACTAGATTATCAGGTGGAACTGTTGTTTATGATTTAGATGGTAGATATTCATTAACAGGTCATACTCATATTGGTTTATCAGATGATTATTTAATAACTCATACATTTAATACTTCAACTGGTTTATTTGAAAGTACCTTACAATCAGGTTCAACTGTTTCAGTTAACCTTGATGGAAGATATAGCCTAACTGGACATACTCACATTGGTTTATCTGATGATTATTTAGTTTCTGGTGATTTTGATGTAAATACTGGGGATTTAGATTTAAACCTTCAATCAGGTTCAACAGTTACAATTAATTTAGATGATAGATACAGCCTTACTGGGCATACTCATACAATATCTGAAATAACTGATTACATACCAACGGATGATTATACTACTGGAACTACATTTAATACAAATACTGGTGAATTAGAATTTACTAGGTTAAGTGGAAGTACGTATAGTGTTAATTTAGATGATAGATATTCATTAACTGGGCATACACATATAGGTTTATCAGATGATTATATTACTTCAGGTAATTTTAATACAGCAAATGGGGAGGTAACTCTTACTAGGGTCTCAGGTGGAACTGTTGTTTATGATTTAGATGGTAGGTATTTAAATACTTCGGCCTATACGGATACTTTTGTAACTGGATTTACTTATAATGGTTTAACTAATACGTTTGATATTGAACGAAATGAAGATTTACCTGATTTAAGTGTTACATTAACCACTGTTAGTGGTTTAACTGTTAATGGTGACATTACTGTAACAGGTACTGGTATTTTTAATGAAGTTGTGGCGGTTAATGTTTCAGCAACAACAATAAACCCTGTTGATTTTATACAATTTAACACTGGATATACTGGTAATACTATTGTTGAAGGTAGAATATATTGGGATGAAGATAATGGTACTTTAAGTTTGGGTATGCATGGCTCTAATGTACAACAACAAATTGGTGAAGAACTTTTTTATTACGTTAAAAATCAAAGTGGGGCCACTATTGAGAATGGTAGAGTTGTTTATGCAGCTGGAACTTTAGGTTCTAGTGGTAAAATTCTTGGTGAATATATGATTGCTGATGGCACAATTCCAGTTAAATATACCTTGGGAATTGCAACTGAAGATATTATTAATGGAGATGATGGATATGTAACTGATTTCGGTTTAGTTCGTGGTATAAACGCAACTGGTGCGCCTTATGGTGAAACTTGGAATGATGGTGATTTATTATGGGTTTCCCCAACAATTGTTGGTGGTTTAACTAACATCGAACCTATATCGCCTAACTTAAAAATTGAACTCGCAATTGTAATTCATAATGATGCTAACGGTAGTGTATTTGTTAGACCACATAGATACCCACACTTTTATGATTTACAAGAAACTACTTGGAGTGGTGGTAGTGAAAGTAATTTAGATATTATCCAATGGGATAGCACGCTTTCAGGTTGGACCATAACAAACACCCCATCATTTATATCAATCAGTGCTACTTCAATAAGTGGTGACACAATATATAGTGGTGATACAAATTTAACTGAAATATTTAGTACAACAGGTCATACTCATATCGGTTTATCAGATGATTACTTAACTGGCCATACATTTAATACAAGCACTGGATTATTTGAAAGCACACTTCAAAGTGGTAGTACAGTTTCAGTTAATTTAGATGGGAGATATTCATTAACAGGTCATACACATGATTTTAATGAAATAACTAATACTGGTCATACACATACAATATCTGAAATAACTGATTATATACCAACAGATGATTATTTAACAGGTGGTACATTTAATGAATTAACTGGGGATTTAGATTTAAATTTATTAAGTGGAAGTACAGTTTCCATTAATTTAGATGATAGATACAGTCTTACGGGTCATACTCATAATATGATAAGTAAAACCATTGACATTTACCCAACTGACTTGATTGGTTCTGGGTCAACAAAAGACCAAGTAATTCAATACATCAATGCTTTATCACATGTTAAAACTGACGATAATTCAGATTTATGGTTTAAAGTCATCCCTAATTATATGTTAGATTTTGGTAGTGAGGGTGATTTTACTGGTAGCCCTATGGCCTTGTCAATGTCAAGTGATGGGACTATATTATATTTAGGGTTACATAATAGTAATTGTACACAATATATATTATCAACGCCTTGGGATGTTACAACCGCAACTTTAACTGCTAGTACAGCAACTTTAGGTCAAGGTGGGGGTCTTCATGTATCACCTGATGGGTTACACATAACATATACTAATGGTGATGTAACTGATGGTACTGTTGAGATTTATAGTATGAGTACACCCCATGATTTAAGTTCGTTAACGTTAGTTAGTACAACTGCGTTCACACAAAATTTATTTCGTAATGAATTATTCATGACGGATGATGGGTTAAATTTATATACTAGCACTGGGTCAAATGTAAGGAGATATACATTAGCAACACCTTATAATTTTTCAGGTGTAATATTATCGGATAGTTGGAATTTTAACACGACTCATGGATTTACATTCTCTAATGATTTAAAAACTTTTTTTGTGTTTCAATCGGGTGAAAATTTAAGGCAATATAATTTAACTGTTGCTGGTGATTTAACCCCTGTAACATTGGGTAATTATAGTGCTGAAGTTGATTTTGATTTTGTTAGTGGTAATTTCTTGAAATGTCAAATTTCACCAAATGGTAAAAGATTTGTTGTTACCACGTATCTATCAGCCCCAGATGTTTTTTCATTTGGGTTATCAACGGCAGATAATATTGGAGCGATAATTGAAGCGACTAACGCTGATATTGTAATTTATAGTGATTATTATAGATTGAAAAATTACCCTTTAGGTTTAATATCTGGGGTAACAAGTAATGACATTGATGAAATCACTCAAATAAAAAATAATGATGTTACAACTTTAATTAACTTAGAAGAAATATCTAGGAATGATTACGTAACTGATGGGTCATTTAATCCAGCAAATGGGGAAGTAACCCTTACTAGGTTAAGTGGTGGAACTATTGTTTATGATTTAGATGGAAGGTATTCATTAACTGGACATACTCATACAATATCTGAAATAACTGATTATATACCAACTGATGATTATTTAACTTCTGGTACATTTAATGAATTAACTGGGGATTTAGACTTAAATTTATTAAGTGGAAGTACAGTTTCTATTAATTTAGATGATAGATACAGTCTTAATGACCACACACACATTGGTTTATCAGATGATTACTTAATAACTCATACATTTAATACAAGTACTGGTTTATTTGAAAGCACACTTCAAAGTGGTAGTACAGTTTCAGTTAACCTTGATGGAAGGTATTCATTAACTGGACATACTCATACAATATCTGAAATAACTGATTATATACCAACTGATGATTATGTATCAAGTGGGTCATTTAACACATCAAATGGAGAAGTAACTTTAACTAGATTAAGTGGTGGAACTATTGTTTATGATTTAGATGGAAGATATAGTCTTGATGACCACACTCACATTGGTTTATCTGATGATTACTTAGTTTCTGGTGATTTTGATGTAAATACTGGTGATTTAGATTTAAATCTTAAGTCAGGTTCAACTGTTACAATTAATTTAGATGATAGATATAGTCTTACGGGGCATACTCATATAGGTTTATCGGATGATTACTTAACAACTCATACGTTTAATACAAGTACTGGTTTATTTGAAAGTACCTTACAATCAGGTTCAACTGTTTCAGTTAACCTTGATGGAAGATATAGTCTTACAACTCATACACACATTGGTTTATCAGATGATTATTTAACTAGCGGTACGTTTAATGAATTAACTGGTGATTTAGATTTAAATTTATTAAGTGGAAGTACAGTTACCATTAATTTAGATGATAGATATTTGACTGATAGTACACTTCAAAGCGTATATGAAGCGTCTACACCTTCAACGATAACAACTGATGCAACTAGAGGTTCATTAAAACTTAAAAGAGGCGTTGGGGCTAGTGTGTACCCCCTAGAGATACAAAATAGTGCTGGTAATAGTAATTTTATAGTTAGAGATGATGGGTATTTTTCAGGTAATGGAGATATGTTTGTACTTGGAAATATAACTGCCCAAAATAGTTTAATAACTACGAGTGTCAGTGGTTTTGGCGCAAATATAACTACTTTATTTATAAATGGAGGTGCTGGTGATTTAACTAGAGGTGGTGGTATAGGATTTAAAAATAATGACGGTTCAATTTTTGGTGCAAATTACATTTTAAATAATAAATTCAGAATGGGTACCGTTACCGCTCACGATTGGGAATTTGTTAGGACAAATGTTGCTGTTGGTGGTATTGATACTAATGGACTCTATTTAACTGGTAATATAAGAGCTAGTGGTGCAACACTATCTTCGTTGTCAACTCAAAATGATGAATTAATCACATTGATGATTGATGGGAGTGGGGTTGTTGGTACAAGGGAGTTAGGTACTGGAGCTTTTGTAGCTAGTGGGGCAAGTAATACAGATAATTATGTTATTTCTGGTGATTTTAACCCAGCAAATGGGGAAGTGACTTTAACAAGACTATCAGGTGGAACTGTTGTTTATGATTTAGATGGTAGGTATAGTCTTACGGGACATACACATGATTTTAATGAAATAACTAACACAGGTCACACTCATACAATATCCGAAATAACTGATTATGTACCAACAGATGATTATTTAACTTCTGGTACGTTTAATGAATTAACTGGTGATTTAGATTTAAATTTATTAAGTGGAAGTACAGTTTCTATTAATTTAGATGATAGGTATTCATTAACTGGTCATACACATACAATATCTGAAATAACTGATTACATACCAACTGACGATTATTTAGTTTCTGGTACATTTAATGAGTTAACTGGAGATTTAGATTTAAATCTTCAATCAGGTTCAACAGTTTCAATTAATTTAGATGATAGATATTTAACTGGGTTTACTGAAATCGTAGAGTCAGTAATAAACCCTTTAGATTCTTATTTTGGAAATCGAGTTAAACCTGTTTCAGATAATGAAGGGTTTTATGTAGAAAGTGCTCTCAACAAAGCAACAGGATACCTTGTAAATAACACAGATACGGTTGGAAATGCCGCTTTATCAGGATTCAGAGCAGTTATTAATAATGACGCATTTGGAAAAGGTATTTATGTAGGAGTACAGAATAGTAATTATTACGCACCTTGGTTAAGAGAACGTGGTCATATTAACGGTAATGCTATAAATATTACAACTGGTGATAATACTGGTGATATAGTATTTTCATTAGGAAATACAGCTAGTGATAATATCACAGAAGCAGCCCAAGATAAAGTACTTTTATTAAACACGGATAGAACAATTGTAGTTCCGAGTTTAACAACAACCTTAATTAGTAATGAAACTACTGGTAGGGTATTAATTACTAGGGAATACTTAACAGATAACTACACAGCAAATTCGGGTATTGATGGTGTCTATTTACCATTATCAGGTGGGACGCTAACTGGACCAGTAACAGGTACCACTTTCAATGTATCTAACGCATTGTTAGATTACCAGGAAAATGTAAATGTTGATACTGGCTCACCTAAAGTTATAGGTATAATTTCTAAGTTAAGTTATGATGCAGTATTTTTTGATTATGTGGTTAAAAATGGTAGTAATCTTAGAGCTGGTATTGTTATGGCAGTCCATGATGGAACATCTGTGACTTATACTGACACATCAACCTCAGATTTAGGTGATACTTCAGGTGTAAGCTTTACAGTTGATATCTCAGGTAATGATTTAAGATTAAATGCCACCGTAACTACTGATAATTGGATAATAAAAGCATTGATAAGAGGAATTTAAATAATAAAGTTTATATTTATATATAATACCTTTGGATAGTTGGAAAAAGGATTAAAAATATGGCAAACGAATTTAATATACGTAACGGATTTATATCTAAATCTGGTTCCACGGTACAGAGTTACTTAAATGTTAGTGGAAATACAACATCACCAGCATTTATAACAGTTGATGGTCTCGACAATCAATTTGTTAAAGGTGATGGTACTTTAGACTCAACAACATATATTAGTGGTTCCGCATCGAATCAAAGGTTAGCTTATGGTTCTACCACTGCTAACCAAATTGAACATAATGAAGCTTTTAGTGTTCAGTTTGGTGCAATTGGGGCAAATATAAACAGTCTTTTAATTAAAGGAGGTTCAGGAGATAACACTAGAGGTGGTGGAATAAGATTTCAAAGTAATAACGCTACTTTAGATGGTGCTTTTTACTGGAATACAAGTATTTTAAAGATTGGTTCGGTAAGTAATAATGAAGTGGATATGGTTGTTTCTAATATCCCTGTTGCAACTTTCACTTCTGCGGGAATGGAAACCCAAGATGAAATTTATGGTGCTTCTTGGATTGGTAACTTAGAAGTCCCTACAAAAAACGCTATTTATAATAAAATACAAGCGTTTTCTGCCACCACAGACGGTAAATACTTATTAAATATAACAGATACACTTACTGGAACATTAACAGTAACTACTTCTATAAGAAATGATGAATATAGAAGAGAAGATAATAAAGCTATGCTCCTTTCTTGGGGTCTTGAAGGTGTTATACTTGGGAATAACGGGTCAACTGGTATTGGTGCTGGAGAGTGGTATGCTCAAATGTCAGCTAATGCTTCAAATTCATTAGAAGCTGTACAAGTGGGTGCAGAAGAAGGGCTTTATATTTACTCTAACACTGGAAGTAATGTAGCAAATTGGGCTACTAGACATACTATTATAATGAATGCTAATACATTCACATATGGTGGTAATAATATTTTTCATGATGCATACCACCCTAATGCGGATACTTGGACAACACCTAGAATTTTAACAATCGGTAATACTGGTAAATCAGTGGATGGTAGTACTCCTGTTACTTGGACTTTAGCTGAAATAGGTTTAGGATATGGTACAGTTAGCCAAATTCCATTTATGAATGCTGGTGGAACTGATTTTGAATATAATGCAAATTGGACTTTTGATAGTAGTACGGGAACTCTAAAAACCCCAACCTCTTTTACAATGGGACATGGGGTCGACGGCACTGTGAGTTCAACGTATAATTTATTTACAGAAGCAAATACAACATCCACTAAAACTATAAATATTGGTACTGGAACACCTTCTAATGGGTCATTTACTATTAATTTAGGGTCATCAGCATCTACAACAGGAGGTATAGCCCTCAATAACACAGTTACAATGTCAACTGTAGCTACTCAAGCCTCTGAAAACACATCTCTAATGATTAATGGCAGTGGAGTTGTTGGTACAAGAGAGTTAGGTAGCAATGCTTTTAATTCTACAGCTTTCTCTACAGGAACAGGAACTACGAACTATGTTTCTAAATGGACAAGTACAACTGCACAAGGTAATTCACTTATATATGATAATGGTACAAATGTAGGTATAGGAACCCCTATTCCTATACATAAACTACATGTTAAAGGAACTGCTGCTTCTGGAACTGAAGAAGTTGTTAAAATTGAAGGTGGTTCACAGTATAATGGATTAATACTTAACAATACTTCAAACAGGCAATCTAGTATTATCTTTTCACATAATAGTACAGATAAGTGGACTACGGGTATAGATTTTGCGGGAGATGGTACATCCAACTTCTATTTATATGATAAAGTATCGCTTAAAGTACCTTTATTTTTTAAGGATGATGGTGAAGTAAGAATTGGTGGAACTTCTGGGTATTTGGACACACAGGCTGTAACAATTGAACCAGGTGGTAATGTGGGTATAGGAACAACTAGTCCAAACGCAAAATTATCTATATCAAGAGCTTCGGGATTTTCATCAATAAAAGCAATTAACGATGGCTATATGATGATTGATTCAAACGGTCAACAATTACGTTTAAATAATTACGTAGCTGATGATGTAGTAATTGCAATGGGCGGCGGAAATGTAGGAATAAGTACAACTGCTCCTAGTACTAAATTACATATAAAAGGATTTGGAACATCAGGTAATACTGGCCTATTAACAATAGATTCAGGCAATACAGATGGTTCTGCTAAAATAGATTTTGTGGATGACGGCACTATTGTTGGAGCTATAAATTTATTTGAATCATCTACTCTTTCATTAGCATCTCAAGGAGATATAGCATTTGTTACAAATTCTGTCGATACAACTGGAACTAATGTAAAAATGACTATACTAGGAAACGGTAACGTAGGTATCGGAACTACTACTCCTAGTACAAAATTAGATATTAGACCCGATGACTTATGGTCTAATTGTGCTATTAACTTTACTAGTAACGCTCAAAATCCTACTATTAGATTATACAGACCTACAGGCTCAGGAACAGCTTCATATCCTTTTCATATAAGAGTAGGTGGTGCTTCTAGCTCTAATCTTGAAATTGCTTCGGGAGGAAGTGCTGAAAACGGTGCTGAGACGGTTACGACTAAACTTGCTATTACAAATGGTGGTAACGTAGGTATCGGAACAACGAGCCCCGATGGCAAACTACATATTGATGGGGTATCAGCATCAGTTACGGGCTTAGTATTAGAAGTCGATGGAGCAGTCTCTAATAATAGAGTTATTGATATACACAATACGGGTGGGGCAATGCGATTTGGATTTGAATATGATAATAATAGCATAAAATTAAATATTGTAGACCAAAATAGGGATAAGTTAATTACGTTTCAAGGTAATGGGAATATAGGTATTAATGATTCTACGCCTTCATATAAACTAGACGTTAATGGAACGGGTAGGTTTACTGACGTATTAAGGTCTGAGAAATTTATTCAAATAACAGAAGCGGGTACTACTCTTAATGAAGGTAAAGGTATAGGTTATTTAGTTACAGATGAATTCGCAAACGTGGGTAATGATTCAGTTACTAGATATCTAAATCATTATGGATGGGGTATTCATAAGCCACTTAATGCAACTTCCGGAGGAAGAGGAACATATATGTCGGGATATTTTGGTATGGACTTTTATACATCCGGTGTTAATAGAATGCATATTAATCAAGGTGGTAATATTTCAATAGGTAATACTAATAACACTCATAAATTAGATGTAAGTGGAGAGATACACTCAAGCACATACGTAAGTGCTACCGATGGAATAGGTATAGACTCAACATCTATGAGTAGTGGTAGAGGAATAGCCTTGTATGGAGGGCCTCAATTATATCCACAGTACGGATTATTATTTGCGACTACTGCTGATTTAGGTACTCATGGTGGTGTAACAGGAGACTTCGCTACCTATATGACAACGAACAATACTGCAGGTAGAGGTTGGATATGGAAAGCAGGGACAATTAACGGAACAACTCAAAACATAGCTAGTATAAACACAATAGGAGCAATGACATTAAGCTCGACAGTTACAGCTACAAACTTTATATTAAATTCTGATGAAAGATTAAAAGAGAATATACAAGATTTTGATTATGGACAACACATCAAGATGGATGTTAAGACCTATGATTTAAAATCTGAAAAAGGAGTTAAAAGAACAGGTATAATAGCACAAGAACTTGAAGTAAATCACCCTGAGTTTGTTAGAACAGATAATGAAGGGATGAAGTCCGTAGCATACATAGATTTATTAATGGCTAAAATTGCAGAATTAGAAGCAAGGTTAGAAAAATTAGAATAATGGAAAATTATGAAAGAACTAAAATTAAAATTAGCAAAACTAGTACCAAACGATAAGTTAAACCACTTCTTTTATGGAAGTCTAATAGCTAATGCAATCACAATGATTCCAAGAATAAGACTTTGGGATGCAATGATATTAATGACTATCCTAGCGATAGCCATTGAGGTTCGTGACTATACTCAACCAAAAGGAAGGTTCTCAGTATTGGATGTTATATTTACAATAGCACCAATGGTATTTATATTAATACGTAGCTACATAAGATAATGGCAGTGCCAGACACAACAACATTTACATTTCACGATGTAACTACAGAATTATATGGAGATACAGCTGTAGGCAGGAATTTAGTTTCCTGTTTTGCTGACGCTATAGCAGGGAGCTTTGATTCTAACTACAATCCAAATGTAGACGGGACGAACAATAATCTTTTAAATTTTAGAAATTATGGAGCAACCCCAACCCCTTACGTTAGAACCGTAGTTGGTTACACTACAACAACATCAAAAACAGTTGTATACAATATTACATCGCTAGATGTTGTAGCTTTTTTACAATTAAATGTTGATAGTGATGACTACTCGGCCGGCATTGGCACTGTAACCGTGTCTGATTCATCAGGTGCAACATGGACTAAACTAAGCGGAGGCACTAACGGTAACGTATGGTACACAACAAATCTAACAACAACGGGTAATAGAACTATTACTGTAACACTTACAGCAACTAGCCTAGCTATAGGTGGTTTAACAATAGCTAATTGTACCACCGATGTGAGTAATAACGTTCACGCGTTTGCGGTAGCAGATACCGTTACTGTTCCGGTAACATATACAGCATTAGGTAATGTAGCGTTAAAATTTGGAGGGAGCAACTATGGAGTTCTGTCCTCATCGGGAACTCAAGTAGTACAACAAGGCAGCGGTACTGTAATAGGCTCCGTTGAGGTTTGGGTAAGAGAAATTACTATAATACCCGGTGGGAGCGAACTCATGGGGGCAGTAATAGGTGGTGCTTTGGAAGACCTTGACTTTTGGGTTATTGAACTAGTCAAGAGTTAAATAATATACCTATCTTTGTATAAACAGGATTACTTTCATCCATTATTGAAATAAGAGTATATCCATAGTGTAATATTACATTATAGCCATAATGTGAATTAAATAAATGGACTTGTGTTTTGTATTTTTACATATTACAAGTCCTAAAATAAAACAATGAAATCAATATCTTTATTTTTTGGCAAAATGACTTTAGAGAAAAAAGCATTATTACTAACGTTAACCCCAATCCTCACTGTCTTGCTAAATACAAAACCAATGCTAATAGGTCTTGGTATCCTTATCATTATAGATATGGTTACTGGAATCAGAAAAAGCTTACACGAAAAAAAACTTAGTTTTAATCCATTTAAATCTCACTTCTGGAAAACTGTTCATTCTAAGGGAATGAGAGATACTTGGCGCAAGACATATGAGTATGGCGTTGGCGTCATAGTATTTGCTGTATTTGAAAGTATGGTACTTAAGTTAGATCCATTTTCAATTCAAGGAATAAGTCTTACTTTAACTGAATTAGCAGTAGTGACTGCAACGTTAGTTGAGATATATTCCATATTTGAAAATATGGAAGCAGTTAGTGGAAATAATATTCTGAAGAGAATAACGTTTTTGCTTCCTGCCCCAATAAAGAAACTGCTTGGAATAAAAGAAAATGAAGAATCTGTTGTTAATGTTGACCATGATGTTCAACATGATTTTGAAGACTAAAAAGATGAGATATAAATTTGGATCAAATAGCGCAAAGAGATTAGCAACTTGTCATCCTGATATACAAAAGGTATTTAACCTAGTTATATCAAGAAGTAAAGTTGACTTTGGTGTATCTGAGGGTCATAGAGATGTATCTAAACAACAGGCTTATTATGCAATAGGCAGGACTGTTCAATTACACAGAAGTACTATTACAAATGTAGATGGGATAATTAAGAAGGGTAAACATAATTATCAACCTTCACAAGCAATAGATATATACGTATATCATGCTGATAAGGCTACAAGAAAGAAAATATCTTATGATGGTATGCATTTAAGCTACATAGCTGGCTTAATAGATTCATGTTCACAAGAATTATTTAATAAAGGAGAAATAACACATAAAGTTAGATGGGGAGGAAATTGGGATTCTGATGGAATTATAATATTTGATCAAAATTTAGATGATATGCCTCATTTTGAGATAGTATAAAATGAAATTAACGCAAAATCAATTTACCGGAAAAGATGAGGAGAAAGACGGTAGGTCAATACCTGGTTCAATATATGTTGCGGTAGATACTAAGAAAATATATATTTACGACGTAAATGGCGTTCCTAAATTAATAAATTCTAACGCTCTTTCTGGAGCAAATCTTGTTGTTGACTTTTATTCAGACTTACCATCAGGAGTTGATGAAGAATCAATTGCTTTTGTTTTATATAGCCAGGGTACTCAATGGCTTCCTGGATCATTAGGAGGGACTTATTATCCATCAGGATGGTACATATATACCGCAGGAGCGTGGAAGCATAGTAGAGAGCTTGTTGACCAACAATTAGAAATATATGATGACCTAATAGCTGCAAATACAGCTTTAATTAATGGCCATATAAACAATATAGCAAATCCACATCAGGTAGACAAAAATGATGTTGGATTAGGAAATGTAGATAATACATCTGACCTAAACAAACCTGTCAGTACTGCTGTAACAAATGCATTATCAAGCAAGTCTGAGATTGGACATACTCATCTTAAGATTGATATAACTGATTTCAGTGATAGTGATTACGCTACTAATGCACAAGGCATATTGGCTAATACTGCATTACAACCAGGAGATGATATCTCTCAGCTGTTTAATGATGAAGTTTATTTACAACCTTCTGATAATATATCAGCATTAACAAATGATGCTGGTTATTTAATACCTAATTCTGTAACAAGTTACAGAAGTGATGTAGAAGTTACCACTGTTTATAGTGGATACTTATTAAACTCAGTTATTACAATTAAAAGATGTACTGACGGAGTTGTTGCTTACGCAACAGGATTGACTGATCTAGAAACAGATTGGACAAATAGATTTAGTTTGACGTACATATAGTTGTACTTTAGATATATATATATAAATAATTAATTAAACAAAGAAACAATTATGGCATTCGTAGCATTAGATTGGAGTATTACAAGGAACGGAGGAGCACTGGATGTTCGCTATATTGGCGATACACACGCTGGAGCCTCCCCTTCATACGCCACAACAATTGAGCTCCACAGAGCTTTGGGAGATTTTGCTGATCAAGAGCAAGATTCCGGAGATGATGAATTATCCATCATCAACAAAACACCGTCCGATAGGGGTGGTGCAGATACAAACATCACGTTATTAAACGGATGTAATTTAGATGACGCATCAGTAGAGTACATCTACGATGGATCATTAACTCAAGACGCGGGTAATACTATCTATGATGGTATTCAGACGTTTGGTAACTCATCTAGTATTCAAGTACTACAAGATGGAGCAAGATTAGTTAATGATTTCTGGAATGAGGTTAAAATGAAAGCTGCTGTATCAGATGCATTATCTTCTACAACTCACAGATTCTTAGTTAAAGTAAGAACAGGTGGTGCTGATATAGATGGACGTAGGTTAATTGGTACTCAGAGAGTATTAGGAACAGCTTATACAGAATTCTCTATTGGTGGTGGAACAAACAGAGGTAACAACACATTAGCACTTACTGCCAACACGGATGGGAACAACCAGACTGCAGAAGGTACTATTGCTACTTGGACTGATATTGTAAATGACAAAGAAGGTTATTCTGCAATTGATGCTGATGGTAATACTGTAAATGAATTTTACTACTCTGATTGGGAACTTGGTTCAAGAACTAAGAATAACTTCTATGAAAGAGGTAAATGGATTCAACGTGAAGGTTCAGCAGAAACTATATATGGTCTTGATGGTGATATCTTTAGAGGTATTACTCACCAGATTGAAATAGACAGTCCAACTGGAACATTTGTAGAGCCAGAAGCTTTATCATGGACGGGTGGTACTGGACAATTGTTGGCAATTGATTCTGTAACAGCAGGTACTCAAATGTGGATTCAATTACTTTCGGGTGTTGTTCCAACAGATGGTCAAGTGATAACAGGAGTTTCGACTGCAACAGCAACAATGAATGTTACCATAACACCTAGACTTGTACCAGCTACATTTGTAGGAACATCTACTGGTACTGCTATTAATCCAGCAGCTTATGGTGTTGGTATTGGTTCAGATGATTTAACTCAGAATGATCTTCTTGAAGATTTAACTGGAACTAACAGAACTCCTCCAAACAACATTAGTTACTCTGTAAATAATACTGTTGCAGGAGATTATGTTATAACATCTAATAACTCAGGAGGAGACTTTGATTTAACTCAATTGTCTATAACCAATGCAGAAGTTGGAGCATCAGTAACGTCAATAGTTTTTGATGAAACAATAACTTCAGACACTCCAAGACCAGGAGGTACTGTTCGTGTAGAGCAAGTTAATGGAAGTTATAGAAGAATAGCTTATACAAGTATTACAACTACTTCTATTACAGATGATACGATAAACTTCACAGCATTAGATTTTTCTGGTGTAGGTGCAGGTTTGGCAATTGGTGGTAACGGATTCGTTACCTATATTGATAGAGTAGCAACTGGAACAACTGAAAGTGTTACTTATGTATATAATGCTCCAAGAACATTATTTACTAGAGTAAGAAACGCTAATCCAGGTGTTGAGATTAAGACATTTGAAACAACTGCAGCGGTTGGATCAGGTGGTGGTGCCTCTACTGTTGGTCGTATTGATGACTTTTAATAGTAATAAATAAACAATCATACCGTCCCATTCGTTTGGGGCGGTATAACTAAAAAATAGGATAGAATGGCAGTACCTACATATACAACAGACTTAGCAACAATAAACCTCATGACAGGATCTCATGTAGAGCTTACGGGTGCGTTAGAAGGTAGGATTACTGATAACGATCCAGACAACTACATTGCTGGTACAAATTGTGCAACGTCACAAACACGTACTGGAGGTAATGTGTCGATAGCTCATCCGTCAAATACAGTTACAATACCAGCAGGTGCTGCTGTTTTTTCATGGACTTATCACGGAGCAATGCCAACGGTAGATACATTTGTTAATGATGGTATGAGAATATGTATAGGAAACTCATCTGCCAATTATAACCAATTTACTATTTATGGTAGAGACACTCTTCCAAAAGGAGGGTGGTATAGTTCTGCAGTAGATCCAACAAGCACTCCGGATTTAACACAAGGAAGTCCAACGTCAGTTACCAGCACTTTTGGCTCAAGAACTTTTATGACTTCATCAGTAAGTAAAGGTAATCCATTCGCTATTGATTATTCAAGATATGGAAGAAGTATAATAGTAGATGATGGAGAAATTGCTAACCCAGGAACTTTTCTAGGAGCAGCAACTCAAAATGATTTAGTAGCTAATAAATGGGGATTGTTTGAAGTATCTGCAGGTGGTTTTTCACATAAAGGTTTATTTCAAATTGGAACAGTTGCATCATTAGCTTACTTTGAGGATAGTAATCAAAGTATAGTTTTAGAAGATAATATTCATTGTGCTGCAGGATTTACAGAATATGAAGTACTAAACGCAGGGTCAACAGTAAAGTGGACAGGTATTCAAATATCTGCACTGGGAGCTACTACTAGAGGTTTGTTTACAGTAACTGATAATGCCACAGTAGAAATAACTGACTGCACTTTTAACGACATGTTAGACTTTAGTTTTCTTTCTAACACAACAGTTGTAGGGACTGTTTTTAGAAGATGCAACTTAGTTACTCAATCAGGCTCATCTATAACTAGCTCTACTTTTACAAATAGTACAGCTACAACTTCTTTACTTGCTGACAACATGTTGTTAGTAACAGGAAATAGCTTTGTATCAGACGGATCTAATCATGCTGTAGAAATAACCAGCATTGGTGGAGGATCATTAGATTGGGACAATCAATTGTCTGGATATGTAGCTGGAGTAGCAGCATCACCAGTTACTGCAACCTCAACAGGAAATGAAGCAATATACGTAAACGTAGCTTCAGGAACTTTAACTATAAATGTAACAGCAGGTGCATCAGTACCATCAATAAGATCAGCAGGAGCAGTAGTTAATGTTGTGGCAGGAGCAGTAACATATAAAATAACAGTACAAGACACAGAAGGTGCAGTGATACAAGATGCAAGAGTATTCTTTCCAGTAGCAGCTGGAGGTCCTTTGTTCTTTCAAGCGTCTGTAACAATAGCAAGAGTTGGTACTGTAGCAACAGTAACTCACACTGCTCATGGATTAGCAAATGGAGATAAAGTAGTAATAAGGTCAGTTGATCAAAGTGAATATTATGGAATACATACAGTTTCAAATGTTACAACAAACACTTATGATTATACAGTAGCTGGTTCTCCCACTACTCCAGCAACAGGAACTATAACATCAACTTATGTTCTTATTAGTGCACTAACAGATGTGTTAGGTGTAGTTCAAGGGTCTAAGACATTTGCAACAAATCAACCAATTGGAGGGAATGTTAGAAAATCTTCTGCATCTCCTTACTATAAGACTGGGGCTATTGTTGGAACAATAAATAAGGATACAGGTTTAGACTTAACTATCACTCTTTTGAGTGACGAATAATAAAGATATATGGCTACCACAATAGATTGGGCTAACAAAATTATAAGCGTACCAAGAGCTGACATGACTTTATTACAGTCTGTTCCTGTTGAGGTTAGAGAACTGAATCTTAATTCATTTAGACTGGAGCTAAAAGATCTAGAAGATGATATTGAGGGAATGGCATTTATAGATACACACTCACATAACACTGAAGTATTACTTGGTGGTATTGTGTATGCGAGAGTACTTGAAATAATAAATGGTTATACTATAACTTTTGAAGATGGACAATATGCTGTTAATTTGGTTGGTGCAAACTCTAATGTTGGTGACAACGTTAATGTAAATCAAGTATCAGTAAGGTCTGCAAATGCTGCAGGTCTTATATCTAATTCAGCAATTGAGTACTCATCTTTTAATGGAGCTGTAACAATTGATGTCACTTCTGGCATTACTGGTACAACATTTCCAAAAGGAACTGCACAAGCACCTGTGAATAATACTACAGATGCATTGTTGATAGCAGAGTTTAGAGGTATTACGAGTATTCATGTTATTGGAGATATTACTTTTGATACTGGAGATGATATGAGCCACTTTGACATTCATGGAGAGCACGAAGAATCTAGTACTATAACAGTAAATCCTGGAGCCAATGTAGCTGACTCTGCCTTTAATAACTGTACACTACAGGGTTCTATGGATGGATCTACTACTATTTCTCACTGTAAGTTGTTAGACGTATCAATAGTTTCAGGACTTATTGAGAAATCTATATTGGGTGGAACTTTAACTCTTGACGGATCAGGAAATACAAATATAATTGATTGCTATAGTGGACTTGCAGGAGAAGAAACCCCTACAATTGATTTTAATGGAACTGGATCTGGATTGATAATGAGAAACTATAGTGGTGGTATAGAACTAACTAACAAGGCAGGAACAGAAGCTGTTAGTGTAGATTTAATATCAGGGCAGGTAAAGTTAACAAATACCATAACAGCAGGTGCAATAACCTTAAGAGGTGTTGGTAAGTTGACAAATGAATCAGCAGGTGCAACCATTAATGAAGAGATGTTAGATTCAAAAAATCTAAACAGAACTTTATTTACAAATGGATTTGTATTTCTAGATTCAACTTCAACAATAACAGGAACTGAATTCCCAAAAGGAACTCAAGGATTCCCAGTAAACAATTTATCAGATGCTTTAGCAATTGAACTTAATAATGGTTTACATGGAATTGAAATGCTAGGATTCTTTACAGCAACTGCAGCTCACAATTTAGATAAAACAATGATACATGGAGGCACAGGTAGCTCAAATGTATTGGTGTTAGCTGGAGCTAGTACAGATCAATCTGCTTTCATGAATTTAATCTTGACAGGGGCTCTTAATGGGCTGTCTAGAATTAGTAACTGTATACTAGGAACAACAGGTCTTGGTGGCTTTACAGAAGTAGAAGGAAGGATTAAAGATTGCATTATTAATAACAGTGCAGGAATAATACAAAAGAGTACAGGTGCAGGAACACTGTTTGATAACTGTAGCTTTATTGCTCCAGACGATCCACAGATAACACTCAATGCAAATGGGAAGGGTTTATCTTTAAGAGATTGTACAGGTAATATTTTGTTAACAAACAAAACAGACATTGAAGATGACCAATTGCACATTATAGGTGCAAGATTAGAATTAGCAGCTTCTTGTACAGCAGGTGGCTTCACAATAGATGGTAACGGAGTATTGACAGATAACAGTGTAGGAACTACTGTAGTTAGCAATCTTTCTTCTGGAGGTGGAAGTACAGTTTGGACGACAGCAGAAAAAGATGAATCATTAGCTTACGGTAAGAAAGCAAGTGATAATGCAGAGCAAGCAAATTTAAAATTATAATGGATAAAATCAAGAACTACACAATACTAATACTTTTAGTGTTTTCAGGAGTAATGATCTACCTACATACTAGGCCTGAAGTTATTCCAGATCCTATTACAATTACTATTCCAGGTTCCTCAGGAACCTCAGGATTAGTACAAATAGATACTGTTGAGGTTATAAAAGAGGTTAAAGTGTACTTGCCTGGAAAGAAAGAAATAGTAGTTGATAACTCGTATAAGGAAGCTTATGAGAGAGCTATTGAAGACAATGATGATTTAACTGCTAAGAATCTATTCTTAGAGTCTATTAGAATTAAAGAGTATAATGAGATTGCAATTGACAATGATACTATTAAGGTTGACCTATATGCTAAGACTAGAGGAACTCTATTAGCATATAAGATTGATTACAATATAAAAGATAAGGAATTTACGTATACACCAGAGGTAATGCATATAAGACCTAAGATGACTGTTCTACTTGGATTAGAGGCAGTATTACCACCAATAGGATCTGGTACGCCAGCGCTAAAGCTTGATTTAGGATTTCAAGGACAAGGTGGAGATATATGGTCAGGAGGTATAGATACGCAAGGAAACAAGTATGTTGGCTTTAAAAAGTCTTTTACTATATTTAAATAGTTACATTTTAGCTATAATGCGTACTAGAATATAGTGATTTCATTCCGTATTTTCGTATGCAAGGAGAATATATTATATATAAAACATGGAAGGATTAACATTAGATGATCTTGCTTTTGACGAGAATGGTACAGACGGACTATTCGAAACGTTCAAAGCAAGTGACAAAGATTTAGAGAACCTAGGCAATGCCGGTGGAACTAAAGAAGAAAAAATTAAACCCAATAGTGATGGCGTAAGCCAAGAGAGCGTAGCTGCGGGAAAAGACAAACAAGTTCAGGGAGGTAAAACACCCGGTAATGATGACGGAAGCAATTCTTCCTCTCCTAAACCGAATGATACTGAACAGCTTTATTCAAACCTAGCTACCCAATTCAAAACTAGCGGAGTTTTACCTGGACTTGAAGATACATCAGAAATTAAGACCTTAGATGATCTTAATTCTGCAATTCAAAAAGAAGTAGATTCTAGATTGACTGACACACAGAGAACAATCAAAGAAGCTTCAGAAGCTGGCCTAGATGCCAGTGCAGTTTCAAAGCAACTTAATGTTGTTTCGAAGCTTAAATCTGTTTCAGAAGAGTATATCTCTTCAGATGCAAACCTAGAATTCCGTAAAGGAGTTATTGCTCAAGATTTCTTAAGCAGAGGTTACAATAAAGAAAGGGCTGAAATTATGGCTCAGAGAAGTATTGATGCAGGCAGTGATGTAGAGGATGCTAAATTAGCACTTACTAGTATCATTGGAATAGAAGAAAAGAAAATAGCTGATGCAATTCAATCAGCTAAAGATGACGAGAATGACTCAATAAATGATATCAAATCTCATCTTGAAAAAACTGAAGAGGTAGTCCCAGGAATTAAACTCACACAAGAACAGAAAGATGAGTTATATAAACAAATGACTACTGACTTAGGGAATAAAGAAAATGCTTTTATAAAATCTCAAAAGGAAGATCCTATCGGATCCAGAATTAAGTTAGAAGCAATATTCTTTATAACAAAGGGATTAACTGATTTCTCAGTATTTGGTAATGCTAAAGAAACAGACATCTCTAAAAATATTGAATCTCTCTTAAGAGGAGCTGATTTCACTGAAAATGGACGTATCAATACTGATATGCCAGATGACAATGGAACTTTTACATTAGCTGATCTTAAAGATTTACAAATAGAATAGTAACAACTTTTTTAAACAATTAATAAATGCAATTAGGTAGATTTCAGGTAACTGACGCAAAGGCTTTTGCAGGAATGATTAATCCAGAAAACACTTTAGGTGCTATTTGGAAAGCATCTCCTCAAAAGATTAACGACGCAATGATCAAACTTTTGGCAATTCACAGAGGTAAGTCTTTGGAGAATATGCTGAACATGTTTGAGACAAAGTATGTAGAAAACGATAATGAATTCTATTGGGAACTTATAGGTAGTTCTCGTAGAAATATCCCATTATTCGAGGCACGCTATAAAGGTGCAACTGTAACAAGTGGTGATTCAAACATTGGTGAAGGTGGAACAACTTTTGAGTTGGCATTCCCTGAGCAATGGTTCTTCAAAGGAGAAATCATCGTTGGTGAGAAAAATGAGGTATATCCAATCCGTGTGATTGATGATGGTCAAGCAGAAGGTAGTCTTTATGTCTACACATGTGAGACTGCAGGATCAAGCAGAGATGGTATTCCAGGTGAAGAATTAGTATCAGGTAAAAGATTCAACGAAGAGTTCGCTCCAGTTGGAAAAGGACTTTCTAGAGAAGTTGGTGGTGTTCGTAGAGTAACTCCAGTTTCAATGAGAGGTGAGCTTACTACTATTCGTATCGACCACAAATTACCAGGTGATGCAACAGGTAAAAAAGTAGCTATGGGTATTCCTGTACTTACTAAGTCTGGAGAAAAGAAAGTTTTCCCAACATTAGCTCTTTACGAAGACTGGTTGGTTGAGCAAGAATTCTCAATGTACAAAAACAAATACTTGCTTTATGGTAAGTCTAACAGAACTGCTGATGGTGAATACCACAACAAAGATGTATCTGGAAGATCTATCAAAATTGGATCTGGTATCCGAGAACAAATGGAGCAATCAAATACTTACTACTATAATGACTTCTCTATCGAGATGTTAGAAGAAATCCTTTTTGGATTGTCTGAAGGTAAATTAGGATTTGATCAACGTGTGTTTATCTTACGTACTGGTGAAAGAGGTGCTGCTGAATTCCACAAAGCTGTCTTACAGACAACTTCAGGATGGGCTGCTCATATGTCTACACCGGGAACTAATCCGTCAACTATCAAGAGTACTAACTCTGAGTTACATAGTAACGCAATGAGTGCAGGATTCCAGTTCACAGAATACATGGCGCCAAATGGTGTAACTGTTAAGTTAGAAGTAGATGATTTCTACGATGACAAAGTACGTAACACTATACGTATCCCAGGAAGTAATGGTGTAGCTGAATCTTATAGATTCGATATATTTTACATCGGTACTCCAGAAGAGCCAAACATCCAATGTGTTAAGGTAAAAGGTAAAGAAGAAATCAGAGGCTACCAATGGGGCTTCAGAAATCCTTTCACTGGTGCTGTAAACAACGGTAACATGGGAACTTTAGAGGATGCAGGTACTATTACTAAATTCTGTCAGTTAGGTGTTGTGGTTTATGACCCAACTCGTACTGCTCAGCTTATACCATACGTATTAGCATAATAAAAATAGGTGTTCCCCTACTCTCGGGTAGGGGATTAATCCTAAAAGCTTTAGTGGAATATTGGGCTTTACCAAATCCACAATGTCATAAGGAGGCAAAAGGAAGAATTATTTATATTAAAAATTAGGAAAACATGGCTGTAAAAGCAAAAGTAAAGGTATCAGAGAATGTTGTTAAGGACGAAGTTCCAATGACAGATTTTTTAAAGAACGAAACAGTAACTGTTAAGTATTTGTTAAAGACAAATGCTAATATTAAAGACCCAAAGCATGTTGGGTACGGTGGATTATTTAACGGAACAGAAATAGCAATTCCTGCTCCAACATTAGATAATAAAAAGATGAAAAACATCTTAACCGATAAAGAGAAAAATGGATTAGAATTTGCCTTAGGCGGAGAGAATCTATCAATATATTCTGAATTCTGGAAAGAAGGAGGAAAGGGTAATGGAATTTTTCCTATTTATTTAGGTAAGCAGGATTTAGTATTAGACTTATCTGATCCATATGATTATATTAAATATAAAGTTTTAAAGATTAGCCCTCTAGTTGCTGGTGGATTAGATGAAATCAGAAACAAAGCTACATACAGATTTGTATTAGTTGCAGAAGGTGAGCAAACTTTAAAAGATAAAGCTGCAGTTGGAAATAAAGTATTAGCATTCGAAAAGTATGTTGAATTTAAGAACAACAAGCCAGTGTTAAGATATATTTTAAGAAACCTAGGTAGATATACTAGTAAAAGTCAAAAGATTGACTTCTTGCAGATAGAAGCTGCAAAGATGATTGAAAAAGACGCTAACTTGTTTGTGGCAATTACAAATGACAAATACATTGGAACTAAGGTTCTTTTAGAAGAGTGTCATGAGTACAATGTAATTGATAATAAAGACAAAAAGTTTTATACTAAAGATGGAGAGCCAATCTCAGAGGGTGATACGCCAACGTTAGAAGTGGCATCAGCGTATTTATCAAGTCCATTAGGACAAGAGATGAGGTTGACTTTAGAAGCAAAATTAAAGAATACTAAAGAGTAACAACTAAATGACAACACCAGAGTTTATCTCAGAATTTGATTTAGGATATAACAACATACTAGGGGAAGGTGCACCAGGTCTTGACAATTATGAAAGATCGGTGTACTTAACCACATCTCAAGAAGAGTTAGTTAAGGGGTTATATAGCGGTAATAATAATTCTAGGCAAAGTTTCGAAGATACAGAAAGAAACAGACGAGCTCTAAATGAACTTGTAATAGATAGCAAATCAGTTGATCTTGCTACTACATCAAAAGGATTAGTTGCAGACTCAAAGTTCTTTATAGTACCAAGTGATATTATGTTTATCATTGCAGAGACTGCTACAATTTCAAGTACAGATTCGTGCTTGAATGGAAAAATTATAACAGTTAAGCCTATTACTCATGATGAGTTCATGGTAAGTTATAAAAATCCATTTAGAAAGCCTAATGCTAATAAAGTGTTTAGACTTGATATTTCAAAGGTAGGAAGCTCAAAAGTAGTAGAATTAGTATCATCTGAATTATTAAGTCAATATAATTTAAGATATGTTAAGTACCCTAATCCAATCATAGTCAGTGATTTAACTACTGATACACAAGTTGGAGGATTAGGTTTAACAATAAATGGTCTCACAGCAGTTGCAGGTTCGGAATTAAATTCGTATCTTCACAGAGAGATAGTTAACAGAGCGGTAGAATTAGCTGTAAGAGATTATAGAGAAAACACGCTTAAAGCTAGAATAGAAACAAATAATAGAGTATAAATTAAAAACAATTAAACATTATGGGATTAGCTGGTCAAAACCAAGTTAGACAATTTTATCCAGGATTAGACTTTCCTGGACACGCAACAATTACAGCCTTAAAGGGTGGTACAGTAGGAGATTTAGCCTGCTTATCAGCTGACGGAACAGTAGCTGCTGCTGGAGAACCTGTTAAAATATTTAATCTTAATGCGGCTGGTAACCTAGTTGCTTCTGACAGTATTAAAGCAAGTAATTTAGTATATGCAAAATCTGTTGCTTATACGGCTCCAATTTTAGGATCTGTAACATTTAGTGCATTAGCTGCACCAACGGTAGGTGAATTAGTAACGGTAGAAATAGTAATCAAAGGATTTGGTTCTTATTCTCCGGAAGATGAGTATGTAAAGAAAGCTTTTTACAAAGTAGTTACAGGAGATGATCAAGAAGCTGTCGTAGACGGACTTATTACTTCATTGAATCGTAATTTCTCTCGTGAAGTTGGAGCAACTGCAACATCAAACCCTTCTTTCGCATTCACTAAAACTGGATCAACAACTACTGCTGCTTTAGTTATCACTGAAAAAGATCAAATCTTAAACTACGTAGTAGGTAAGAAAGAAAGAGTAAATATTGATTTTTCAGCAGATATGAAGTCAACAGTATTACCAACCAAAACAGTTGTATCTTCAACTCAAGGAATTGGTTCTGGTAAAACAGTAGCTTCTATGGAGTGGTACTTGAAAGGTGAAAGAAATGATTTCTACCGCGAGGCAGGATATCCACATAACTTAGAGAACTCTTACGAGATTAATCCTGCGGGAACTTACAATCTTATCGAGTTAGCTTACTATGATGAAGGAAGAGACGAAGCGAAGAAAAGTAATAAACAAATTACTATTGCTATGCCTTTTACAAATTTAGCTGGAAATGCAGCAATCAATTTGCTTATTGCAGAATTGAATACAGCATTAGGAGCTGGTACTTTAGATGCTCTAGCAGTAATCTAAGAATCAAAATAAATTTAATAACCAAGAGGGGTAAGGAGTTAATCTCTTTACCTCTTTTTTTTTACTTCAAAATAAAATGGCAATAACAGTTAAAACATTTATAGTATCTAATGACAAATTAACAATTGATGTTGATTTAGAAGTTGGTGCTGGTCAACTATTCACAGGGGTCACTCTATGGACAGAGGCAACATATAAGAGTCCAACTACTGGCGTGGACTTAAGCTCTCTATTAGCGGGAGCAACAAATACAGAGACATTTACTATTACAGCTGCTGACGTAGGTGTTAGTACTTTTGAGGGTATTTATATTGCAGAAATCACAAGTGATGATCCATTAGCTGTTATAGTAGCTACTGCTCCATTGGCTAAATACTATGCCGTTATGGCAACATTACTAGCTAACGTAGACTTATCATGCTTAAGTTGTAATACAAACTTTCAGAACGCATTGCTATTAGACCTATATGTTGAAGCAATGAGACAGGCTTTAATACTTGGAAGATTCCAAGACGCAATAACATACTTACAAAGAATAAATCTATATACATCAACATCATGTGATTCTTGTGACAATATTGACCCAGTGGTATCATCTGCCGGCAGTATAGTTTCAGTTGGAGTGATTGATTGTATTTTAACATCATAAACATGACGCCAAACAATGCAAACGTATTCTTGTCATCTGTTGCTAGAACTGATAAAAGGTTTAAGTATTACGGAACAGGAAGCATAGAAAATATCAGCCTATTAAAAATGATTTATAAGTATGCTTGTTATGCTGGGGATTATGATACATTACAGAAGTTAGATAGACTTGTTAGCTTATTGCAACAAATGGATCCAGATATCTGTGTCAATGTTCATAATGCTGTTGGATCAGGATTCTTCCCAGAGGATAATCCAGATGTATCTATACCAGATACTAGTAACAATACTGCTCCTACAATAACAGTAGGATCAGTTACTGTTGGTGCCGATGATAACACTTATAGTGTATTTGTTATAGGTGATTTTACTAATTCATTTTCTGATGCTGATGGAGATGGCATTGGAGATGTAGTTATTAAAACACTACCAGCTAATGGTACGTTAACTTACAACTCAATAGATGTTACTACTAATCAAGTTATACCAAAAGAATCAATAGGAAGTTTAGTTTATACAAGAAATTCAACTCTTGGTTATAGCACTAACTTTAACTATGCCGTGTATGATGACAACCAAAATCCTTTACAATCTAATACGGTACAAATGGCAATTGAGGTTATTGTTGCAAGTAATCAGCCTGCTACAATAGGTGATAACACAATTTACTCTGACAATAGAGAGGTAACTATACTTACCTTAGCTATGTTTACTTCCGGACTAACGGCTCCATATAATGATCCAGAAGCGGATCTTATTGATGCTATTAGAATAGATGATATATCATCTACAAATGTAGGTGTATTTAAACTAAATGGAATAGCTATATCAGAGTTAGATATTATAACTAGAGAACAATTGAATGCTAGCTTATTCACGCACGAAGGACCAAATCAAGATACTATTAGTTCTGATGTGTTTGGATTTTCAGCACGAGATGAAGGCTCTTTAATCTGGGTACAATAATGGCAATATTCACAATAACAAATACAGGCACTAAGCCTTAATACATGGCAAAATTTAATGTAACAAATGTTAGCTCTATCAACCTGCCTCCAACCGAGGTGGGTGATATTACAATTAATATAGTTTTTGCAGTGGGCACACATGTGTTTACTCCAGCTAATTTCACGACAGAGACAGTTCCTGTTTATTCTGACCCAGAGGGAGATGATGTATTTACAGTTAAAATTACTGCTCTTCCTACCTTAGGGTCATTAGAACTAAGTGCTGTTGCTGTTAATGTTAATGATGAGATAACTTTAGCGGATATAACAGCGGGTAATCTTACTTACGATATTGCTGTTGCTGAGACTGCTGGATATTCTGATTCAGATATGACATTCAATATAGCTGATGATGGATCTGAAACTTATGGAGTCATAACTGATGGTATTGTAACTTTCGCCGTGACATCTGAAATTAATTTACCTCCTAGTGATGTTGGGGACAATATCATAAACTTAACAAATGGTGAGTTTTACACGTTTACATCAGCTAACTTTACAACAGAAACTACACCAGCGTATGTTGATCCAGAAGGAGATGCACCTTATAAGGTAAAAATACTTACTCTTCCTGCAAATGGAACATTAAAATTTAATGGAACTAATGTTATTGTAAATCAAGAAGTAACTGTTGCAGAAATTGATGCTGGACTTCTTACGTATGTTCCAGATGTTTCAATCAAAACTGTACAATCACTTACCTTTGACTTTGCAGTATCGGATGTTGGGTCGGAAGGTTTTACTAGTTAATGAAATGTATATCAGAAGATAATGATATAAAAACTTGACTTGTATAATATAAAATCGTATATTTACAAAAACAATATATTTTTATATGAGTTCAAACATCAGTAAAATTAAAGAATTTTTAGGGAGAAGACAAGGTTATTTAAAATGTGGTAATCAAAGGATTGCAGACGCTTTAGATGCTGAATACGGAGGCTTCAACTTATTTAAGCTTAATGATATAAAGAGCGTAAAAAAACAGCTTAAAAGACGCGGAGTAAAGGCCATGGTTAAAGTAGCTAAAAGCACATCCTCAGACAGTGATATGAAAAGACAACTGCAAGAGATGGCGAGTAAATTAGGAATGAAAGTAGTGGACAGTGAACCACAACAAATTAAACCTGGAAATGCATACTCAAGTAGAGACATTTCAAGACTAAAACCTTATAAGAAAGGTAATATAGATAATATTCTAATTATAGGTGACTTACATGAGCCATTTTGTTTAGATGAATATTTGTTCTTTTGTAGAGAGCAACAAGAAAAATACGATTGCGGAACAGTAATCTTTATAGGAGATGTGATTGATAATCACTATTCCAGTTATCATGAGCAAGATCCAGATGGCTATGCGGCTGGTGAGGAGCTTGATAGAGCAATTGATAGAATATCTGATTGGCATGCTATCTTTCCAAAAGCTACTGTTATAATAGGCAACCATGATAGAATGGCTTATAGAAAAGCTACAACTGCAGGTCTATCTAGAAAATGGGTAAGAGCATATAGTGATGTTCTTAATACGCCAGGTTGGGATTTTGTAGAGAACATTGAATTGTTTAATATAAACTTTAATCACGGTGAAGGCGGAACTGCAAGAACAAGAATAAAAAATGAATTGCAGTCACAAGTACAAGGACACTTGCACTCTCAATTTTATGTTGAGTTTATAGCAGGCATGAACTTCTTGATATTTGGAATGCAAGTAGGATGTGGAGTAGACAGAGAAGCCTATGCAATGGCTTACGGAAGGAATTACAAAAAGCCCATTATTGGATGTGGAGTAGTTCTTGATAAAGGTACAATGCCAATTCCATTACCTATGAAAATGAAGTAGAAACAATGAATGAACATATCATAATTGGCTCAATAACACTACCATATAGCCTCTCAAACACTGAGAGGCTTTTGTGGTTAGAAGACTGGATGTACGAATGCGCAGAAGGAATATTGGTAAATAGAATTATTGAAGTCATATTTACTAGAAAAGAAGCCATAGAAGACTCAATTGAATTTTTGGTAAAAAACAATACACACTGGATCCTTATGAAGGATAATGAATTCTTAGCACCAAATGGTATAATAGTTAGATTTCATTATGACGAAGAAGGAGACAAATTATTAAGTCAAATAAGAAACACATACAAGAATGACTAAGAAAGAATTAATATACACAGTCTTTGAGAAACTAAAAGTTAACTCTGATGATATGGATATCACAGAAGAGTTTGTTAGCTTCTTGATTGATAGCAAGCGCGCAATGCTACTCAAGCAAAGATTTGATGCTAAGCCCTGGGCTATGCCGATAGAGACTAAACAAGAGCTTTGCTTAAGCCTAGAGGTTGTTTCTAAGGTAGCAGACATGCCATGCTTTGGAAGAATAGTAAGAACAACTGTATCTTTACCTCCAAGTATTAAGATTAAAGGAAAAGAAGGCCCACTAACTGTTAGAAAATATGATAGCTCAGCAATACATGTTAATATCATTCCATTAGAGAGAATACCTTTTATTGGAAACAATCAATTCACTGCCTCTATGATATATGGTACAATTGACTATGATAATAACTTCTATTTAGTATCAGGGTCAGATAAGCTAAATCTTATGACTGAAATTAAGATAGCTGATATCTTTGAGAAGCCTGGTAATGCCGCTCTATTAGAATGTGGTGCAGCAGATGAGGATTGTGAAGTATGGGAAAGAGAGTATCCAGTTGAACTATCCATGGTAGATGATCTGGTTAAAATAGTTGTACAAGATTTGTCAAGAACATTTAATATTCCTGATGATAGTACTAATGATGCAGATGGCGAAAGAAAAGGACAATAGGAGTCATATAGTTAAAGCTGATTACGGCACAAATGACTATTATAGATACTATAAAAAAAAGTATAGAACAAATGTATCTAGACTTGTTTATGGTCAAATCATAAGAGAGTTCAATGAGCACACTAGAGATAGGTTGTCACATAAAGGAGCTGGATGTATTATACCTTCTGGATTAGGAAAAATAGAACTGCGGAAGGTAAAGACTGAGGTTAAAATAGATGAAGATGGATCTATAATCAACCACTTACCAACTAACTGGAAAGAAACAAGAAAACTCTGGGCTGACAATCCTAAGGCAAGAGAAAAAAGAATAAAGATTAAATTTACCAACGAGCACACTGATGGGCATATGTTCAGAATAGTGTACTTAAGATCTAAAGCAATATATAAAAACAAAAGCGTATATAAGATGAGGTTTAATAGAACTATGAAGAGGGATCTCTCTAAGTCTATATTCCAAGGTCGTATTGATGCATTCTTAAAATAACACACAATGGCAAACACCGGAAGATTAGTAAGTATTAAAATGATAGCTGATAGGCTAATGAGAAATCCTGTCTTAAAAGACTTAAGCTGGGAATTCATTGTTGACAATGCTATTGAAGTAATGCGCATACTAGAAACTCCTGCTCTATTTATCTCTAAGCAAGAAGCTGTTGAGATATCAAATTTCAAAGGAACTCTTCCTATTGATATAATGAAGGTAGAAGCAGTGTATAGACAAGATACTGATACTAGTGATCTTATCCCATTAAGGACTGGAACTGACACACTACACAACCACTATGATTCATATAATGATGCAACATCAGGAACTAATGGTGGTCAAACATACACAATGAACAATAGTAAGATATTCGCTAACTTTGAGACTGGTACAGCTGTAATAGTTTATAAGGCCATAGCAATGGATGAGGAATGCTACCCTTTGGTTCTAGATAATGCAGTGTTACTTAGGTGTATTGAAAGTTATATAAAATATAGATGGTTTGACATCCTTAATGACATGGAACAAATCTCTGATAGAAAACTAAACAAAGCTGAAGTAGACTATTTAGCTAATGTTGCGCAAGCTGATACTAATTTGAAACTACCTTCTGATGATGAGATGGAAACAATAGTTAATCAGATCACTCAGCTAATACCATCAAGAACTCAATTTCAAGATAGATTTGCATTTTTAGGTGCACAAGAACACTTACGTATACACTAAGACATGATTAAACAACAACTACTTGGCTACAAAGGAATGTCAAAGGATCTTGCTAAAAGCAAGCAATCTGACAAATACTTTGATGCTAAAAACATAAGAATACTAGCTACTGATCAACAAAGTTCTTTCTCTGTAACGAATGAGCATGGGAATTCTCAGGTCTTTGCTATTCCTACTCCAGTGTTCAATATTACGGATACTAGTATTGATTATACTGTTGGAACAACTGCTAAGAGTTTAGCTTACAAAACTAACACCTCTGTTATACCACGTTGTGATTTAGAGGCTAATTTCTATGGCGCCGCAGGACCGGTAGAAACTTCTGGCACACAAGTGATCATAGGAGTAAAAGAATTAAGAGATTCAGCTATCATTGTAACAACTGATAGCTCTGGCTTTGATTGCTTCTGGGAGTTAACTAATGTAAACTCTGGATTGTTTGACTTAGAGTTGCTTTACATGAATGACCTAGGTCTTAATAAGACAAACCTAGTTCAGGTAGAGTATAACTACGAGAATTCAATCATACAAAAAATATACTTTGTAGATGGTAAGAATCAATTAAGAACAATGAATATACGTCAAAGTATAGCTGTTGGTGACTCTAAAAATTTAATAGATGTGCCGTCTACTGCAATTGATACAGTATCTACATTTGACTTATCTCAAGCCGTTGTTGATTCTGTAGTATCTGGTGGTGGTCACACTGCTGGAATGGTTCAATACGCGTATGGATTATATATTTTAAATGGATCACAGACTACTATATCTCCATTGTCTGAATTAGTGTCTCTTGACAAGGGTATTGGACTTGGGGGTGGTGATGTTAACGAGAATGTTGGTAGAGCAGTGATTGTAAATGTGCCGGACATTGACCAGACATTCACACATATTAGAATATACGCTATTAAATACACTTCTTATAATGAAGAGCCTGAGGCTTCGCTTATTGCGGACAAGGAAATAGATAATTTCTCAACCTTCACATATTATGATGATGGTTCACGGGTATCAAGTATTTCGTTAGCTGCATTCGTGTTTTTAGGATCAGATCCTATTATACCAAAACACATAGCTACTAAAGATAATAGATTATACCCAATAAACATTAAAGAAAATACATTTGATTTTGAACTTGACACAAGATGTTATGGTCATAATTCATTTGGTCACATGTCTGTATGGGAAAATATATACTTAAATACATCTAATAATCTTAGTGGAAATATACTTCCAATAAATGGACCTTCTATTGATTATACATTAGTTCGAGAAAGACATGATTCTATTAATAGGGACTATGATGATTACAAGTATCAATCTGATGGAACTACATTAGGCGCAGAAGGAAAGTACTTTAAAGTTGAAGTTGATCAATCTACTTTAACTGATTCAGAGGCGCTTGATAAGCAATTCTTAAAAGATAGAGAGATATATAGAATAGGAATTCAATTATACAATAGACGTGGCCAAAAGAGTGAGCCTAGTTGGATGTGTGATCTTAAAATACCTGATGGAAATCTATCAGGAAATTACAATAAGCTTAGAGTAACTTTAAAAGCTGACTTCTATGTTTGGCTAAATACTTCATCTAATTTTGATACTCCGGACGATATACCTACTGGATATAAAGTATTAAGGGCTGATAGAACTATTACTGATAAAACAATACTTACTCAAGGTATTATAAACCCAATGGTTGCTAATATTCAGCACACTACTAAGCATACAAATCGTTCTGAAAGAAAAACTGATGTAAATACTTCAGAGACAGATAAAATGCCTAGTGTTATTAGAACTTTTCAAACTAATGTTCCTTTTGTTAAATGTAAAGATTATCATGAGACAGCTTGGAAGGATAGTAATGATTCTACTTTTAGTGACTTAGGAAGAGGTAGAGATAGAGAAGGATTTAAAGGCGCAGCCTCAAGTGATTGGCGTGCGCAAACATTCCAGCACAATAGACTGCTTCAGATGTTTTCTCCTGAAATATTATTTACTGACATTAGCATTGACTCTTCTTATGAATTAGAGATTGTAGGACTAATGGAAGAAGATTATTCAGCTAATTGGTCAACAGAAACTAATCCAACTAGTGGTGTACATGGTCAAGAAGCTAAATTTATAAATGGATTCACATCCGATTCACCTGGCGTTACAATTAACACAATAAAAGGCAATGCTGGATACCTTAGTGATAAGGCATTTTTTGGTCCAACCAATGACGATCATAATGTAGCAACACATCAGATGTACAGGCAGTTTAAAGGAGATTTTAGTGTAGCAACTGGTACTCGTAGATATGAACTATATGGAACTCCAGAAGTAACAGAGAAAGGGTCAGACTTTACTACATATAATGGTGATACAAACATAAGGTATTCTAATCATCTTAAGAGTCATTTAATTGATGATTTTAGAGATAGTGATAACGCTAAAGATAATGGTGGTGATAATGCAATTCAAATATTAGGTATTACATCAGAAGGAGCTAAATGCGTTACATTCATGGAAGGTCCTGATGATAATACATATGATTTAGAAAATAGAACTCCAATTGAAGACATGCATTCTGCATCAGGTATAGCAGAAACAAATGGTATACTTGTGGCTGAATTCGCTAAAGATAACAATACAATATATATAGGATCTATATATGGAGGTATGACATTTGAAGCTAAATCTATTAGTTCGTATATTGGTATTGGCACTTACACGCCAATAGCCACTGATTCTATATTAATTCAATCTCCTGGAGATACCTTTGTTAACACGTTTACATTTACAAAAATAGCTAAGCAAGATACTGAAGAGACATCACAAGCTTACAATAGAGTATGTGAAATAGTGTCAGTTAAATTAGAATCTAGTATAGATTTAAGAAATAGAAATGATTTATCTCTTTCAGAATGGGATAACAGATACCAGCCTAGATACGAAGAGTATCAAAGCTATAACAGAGTTTATTCTCAGCAACCTTCATTAGTTAAGAGTTCAGAGACTGGATTTAAATCTAAAAAGATACAGGAGTTTGACACAAGACTAATGGCGTCAAAAGAAAAAATACCTGGAGAGAGTGTAGATTCTTGGACAGATTTCTTACAAAATGAAACTATGGACCTAGATGGTCAATATGGCCCAATAAACGCCGTAGTAAATGCAAATGATGAGATATATTGTTTACAGGATTCAGGTGTTGCGCATATATCAGTAAACCCTAGAGTTCAAACCTCAGGAGCTGATGGAGTTGCGATAGAGCTTGGTGTTGGTGGTATACTTCATGATTATCAATATGTAACAACTAAATCCGGATGTTTAAATAAATGGGGCGTAGTTGCTACACAAACAGGATTCTATTACATAGATATCCTTAATAAAGGGATCATACAGTTTAATGGACAAATTAAAGGCTTATCTGATCAAGAAGGGTTTCATGCTGAGTTCAACAACTCAATGATATACAATGACCTTGTGTTAGACAATGCTGTAAACTCTTTTGGAGTTGCAACAGGATACAATAGTGTAAATAATGATGTTTACTTTTCTATGAAAATGTCAACAGGAAGCTTTACAATAGCATACAACGAAGCTACTGGCAGTTTTGTAAGCTATTATGATTATATTCCAGCCTGGTATATAAATAAGGGGGCTCGAATGATTACATCAAATCCTGCTAATACACAAATATGGGAGCACTTCCAAGGCTCTAAGAATCACTTTTATGGTGTACATTATCCTTCTACAATAGAATTTAATGTTTCTCCACAAGGAGAAAGAGACGTTGTGTTTAATAATGCTTCTTATAAGATGGAAATGATTAATAGTGCTGGATCTGACCAACCTAATACTGGCCTTACTAAAGTAAGAGTGTACAATGACTATCAGGATAGTGGTGAAATAGCACTTGCTCTTAGAGACAACATGTTTAAGAAATTCAGATCTTGGAAGGTTAACTTGCCAAGAAATGCTGGATCAAGAGATAGAATAAGAAACCCTTGGAGTTTTATTGAATTTACATTTGATAACACCTCAGGCAACAGTATGGTCTTGCATGACATGACTATTCATTACACAGAGTATTAACTTTGTGTGATAGTCAATATTGGAATTAGGTGTTGTTTTTAATATATTTGTAACTATGAGAAAGATTAAAGCGTGTATAAATTGGTTTGTTGGGTTCTTTTTTTCTGGAGCATTAGGCTTATTAACTGAGTGGTTAATGTTCCCAATAGCCTGGTTATTCAAGGGGTACGGTAAGAAGTCACCTTTCTGGATATGGATGGATGACTCAAGATTTAATGATGGAACATATAATGGTTTCATGCCTGATTACTCATCGTATTTAATTCTTAATGGGTCAGAAGATGAAGAAACCTTTCTAATTGCTTACAAATGGCACTTAAGAAATTCTGTTTGGAACTTAAAAAGTCTACTTAAACCAACTATGCTTCCTTTTAAAACGGACGGAAACAATAATATAATTATAATTGAGACCATAATAGACGAGTTATATACTTATAATGATAATTGGATACCACAAGATGGTAAGTGGGAATCTATTGCAGGATTGAAATACATCCCAATAGACCCTAATCAAGACAAGTGGCAAGTTAATCAAGGAGATGAGATCTCAATTGAAACATCTATACTAGGTACCGGATTCATTTGGTATGAGGTTCTAGGTGATTTGTCATTTAAATACTCTCAATGCATAGAAGTTAACTATCTATTCTGGAAAGGATATAGAACAATACAATTAGGAACCAGTCAATCTGGATTCAGATTCACAATAAAGCATCAGGCTATTAAACCCTGGAAATAATGTCAGACAAGAAAGATAAAGATAAAGGATTTGATAGAGAGGCATTTAAACGTGCTATTGCTCATGTGGAGTCTAGTGGTGGAAAGTACTTAAGTAATCCAACTAGCTCTGCTGCCGGTAGATATCACTTCTTATATAGATATATAAAAAATACTCCTATACTAAAGGGTGTAACTATACGTGAATTTATAAATAGACCCGAGCTTCAAGAGAAGATTATGGATATGGCCATAGACGGTACATTACCTGGATACCCTAGTTATAGTGGATATGCGCAAGAATTAAAGTCTAAGTTTAATTTAGACATGGATCTTCATGAGATTGCAGCTCTTACTCATTTCCTAGGTAAAGGTGGTGCAAAGAAGTACTTGTCTAATCCATCAGGATTTGTCGTACCTGGAAAGAATGCTAGTGTACAACAATATATTACTAAGTTTAATAAAGCTTTTGGGCCCAAAGCCCCTGGAAATAAAAATGTAATTAAAAAGATTTCACCTGAAGAGGCAGGTCATAATGTAAAAGTACAAGATAAGACAGCTGTTAAGCAACCTAAGGAGAGTAAAATAATTAGAACTGATACATTTCAAGCAGGAAGTGACGAGTATATAGAATACTTGAATAGTCAAGGCGTAAGCAAAGAAGCACCAGAAGTTTCTGAAGAGGGTGAAAAACCTGGTCCCACTGTCCAACCTGAAACAGCTGAGCCAACTATAACAGATGAGCCAATAAATGAAGAGGCTGAATCAATTGCTAGATTAATTCCAAATGAGCCTAAAAGGATGGCTCCTGTCTCTGGTGAACTAGCTGGCAAACCAATGGAGGATCAGCTTGGATTCATGAATACACTTGCAATGGGTGGATTCGCTGGTCTTAATGGAGAAAAAGAAATTATACCAATAGAGAATGGTGGTACACACGAGCAGAATCCTTACGGAGGAGTTCCTATGGGAACAGGGTCCAATGGTAAAATGAATACTGTTGAAGAAGGTGAAGTAAAGTTCGGAGACTATATATTCTCGAATAGACTTGCTTTAGGTGGATTTATGAAAAGTGTAGAAGATGCAGATCCTAACGTATTTGCTACTGGTGGTGATTTAACAGATCCAAAAGAACCAGTTGGTAATCCTATTACTGACCCAATATTTGGACCAGGTAAGGAACTTAAGTTTACTAAGTCTGAAATGAAGCCAGTTGGATTAGGATTAAAGAAAGTATCAGAAGAATTCACTGTACCGGATGTGAGAGAAGATTTCATGGATAAGAATTATGTATCAACAGGACCTCAAGATACTGTAAACTTCCAGAGCGCAGTGCAAGATGAAGGAGGTATGGAGTTCTTAAATAGATACAATGATCCTAAGACTAGAAAGCTTATGATGGAGCAAACTGGTCTTAGTAGTAATGATATAGATAACATGATACTACGTGGTTTATCTCCTGAAAAAGTAATAGGTGGTAATGAACCAGACTCTAAAGCTTCTGTCAACAGAGAGGGTAACATCATCAATGTTGCTGAGAAGTATAACAATGCTCCTGGTGTTGAAACACACGAAAGAGTTCACTCTTCTATGTTTGACGCCGCGCAAGGTGAAAACTTGCTTGATGTATTAGGAAGCCCTTTTCAACAAGAAGGTAAAAATACATTTAATAAATTTAAGAGTTATATGAAGCTTCCACACGAAGCTTACGGTAACTTCTCAGAATTCAGAGAAAAGATTGGTCTTAAGCCAGGTGAACAAATCACTGAAAAAGAATTAAAGAAAAGAGTAAAAGCAAAAGGTCTTGATGATGAGAACTTTTACAAGGTATTCAATGATAAAAATATAACTAAAGCATTAAACACAATAGCTTCAACAGGTGGTCAATCTGATGATGAATATAGATTAGCATAATATGAAAAAGAAACAAGACAGCATAATGGATAAGTTTAATCTTCCTTCTTATACAAAAGGTAAGACTTTTGCTGAAGCGAGCAAGGCCATTGCTAAGAAATTTGAAGGCAGAAAGGACAAAGAGTCTACTGAGACACTTCAGGAGCTTCAAGGAAGATTACAACAAGCTCAAGAGTACGTTAAGGCTAAGTCACAGCCACAACAAGCTCCACAACAAGCTCCACAACAAGAACAGCCTCAAGATCCAATGTCTATGGGTGGTCAAATTGGTGGAGAGTCTAATGATTACTTCCTAGGGGGTATCATGAGTAGTCTTGGTGGTGCTGGAGGTGCAGCTGCAGGCGCGGCGGGAGCGGGAGCAGCAGCAGGCGGTGCATCTGGATTACTAGGTAAAGTTGGTGGAGGTGCTATTCCTGGAATGGGATTACTAAGTAAAGCTCCAGAAGCTATTGGTCATTTTAAGTCTGGTAATGCTGCAAAAGGCATAATGAGTGCAGCTAGTGGTGCGGCTAGTATGATTCCTGGTGTAGGAGCGATAGCTTCTCCAATTTTAGATATGGCAACAAAATTTGTTGGTAATGGACAGGCGAAGCAAGAAGCACAAGATTTAGCAGTTAATGATACTGCAACTAAAGCCAAGCAATTTAACAATCCTTTTGCTAATGGTGGATTTATGGATAGTACAGATCCAAATGAACTAATTAGTATGTTAGGTGAAACAGATCCAACTAAAGATTATTTTGCAGGTCAAGCAGATAAAAGGGCTGCATTTGATGCTAGTAATGATATGTTTGCCGGAGAAGCTGATAAAAGAGCGGCATTTGACGCAAGTAATAATTATTTTGCAGGTGAGGCTGATAAAAAAGCAATGTCAGATTCTAAAGATGCGGCACATAGCGCAAGTAATGATGCTTTTGCTGCTGAGGCTGATGCTAGAAAAGCTGCAAATTATAGTACTGAAGAAGAAGGTAATGTAGAAGGTAATGTAGAAGGTAAATATGACCCTTCTAGTTTGTTAAGATACGCTCCTGCAGTTACAGATGCTTATCAATTAGCTACATTAGATAAACCTGATCAAGTGTCAAGAAACAAACTTGGAAATACTTATGATCCACAAAGAGTAGATGAGAGACAATTAGTTAAAGGAGTTCAAGAAGGTGTAAACAATCAAAGAGATGCTATTCTAGGATCTTCTGGTGGTTCTCAAGCAGCTGCTAGAGCCAACTTACTTGGATTAAGCTTACAGGGAACTAAAGCTTTATCTAGTGCAATGGCACAAGCTGGTTCAGAAAATAGACAAGAGAATAGAGCAGGACAACAATTCAATTTAGGAGTTGATCAAACTAATCTTCAACAATCTAATGCTGAGCAATTAGCTAATGAACAAAACAAAGGAGCATATGATGCTCAAAAGAGTCAGTTAATATCTCAATTAGGTTCTAATCTTGGAGAAGTTGGAAAAGAACAGTTGTTTAAAAAGTATCCTGAGTTAATGGGTATGGACTTTGATGCACTTGGTAAATACATGAAAACTAAGAATAAAAAGAAAAAAGGTAAACTATAATAAACAAATAAGATGACAAGAGCGTATTTATTATTACTCAATATAGTAGATAATGACGATATCTACATAGATCACAAGAAGAAAAGATTCGTACTCACCTACAATGATGAAAAAATTGTCATCAATCGTGAGGATGTTAAGGATTTTATAACTATATTTATGAACGATAAAGACGCACTGTTAGAAAAGCTTAACAATAATTAATATGGCAAATAGATTTAGTAACATAACAACAGCAGGATTTAAAGGTCTTTCTCTAGATGAGATAATGGCAGTGCCTTTAGCTAAACAAGCTAGGCAAGATGCTTCATTGGCTGCAACTGATGAGCTAGAGGCTCTTGAGACAAAAAGACTTGAAGGTGATGCAGGTGTTGTTGATGCAGAATTAGAAAGAATCAGAAAGGAATCTGAGCAGATATCCAAAGATTTGATGGATCGTGGAGTAGACAGAGGTTTGTCAAATAAGCTTCGTAAATTGAGATCATCTCAAAAGAAATCTTTCGGTGCTTCTGGCGTTGTAGGTCAAGCTAAAGCTAATTACACTTCTGCACAGAAATATATAAATGATCTTGCCACTAAGAAAATATCACAAGCAGGTTGGTCACCACAAGAGGCAAAAGTATGGGCTACAAAGCAAGTAAGTGATTTTGGTAGTTCTTTTGATGAGTTAGGTAATTTTAAACAGTTTTCAGGAACTGGCCTATCTACTAAAGTTGGTACTAATGATTGGATTAACAAAAATTTAAAGCTTGTACAGGCAGATGCCTCGCAAGATGCAATGAAATATACAGGTAACTTAGATCAGTTTACACAGGCTTATGCTTCTGGTATAATAAAAGAAAGAGATTTCAATAAGATTATGTCTTCCTTAACCACTATGGCTTCTAATGATCCTGATTTACAGGCCTCATTGAAACAACAACAATTCTTTGACCCTAATGCAGGTGATGCTAGAAATATAGGTAAGTGGGAAGTTAGATATAGAGCTGACGGAACTAAGAAAGATGTATTTATTCCAGGTAATCAATTTGGTAGACAACTATTTGGAGCCGCTGCAGGTGGGCAATCTAGAGAGCAAAGTTTAAAATATCACTTTAATACTGATACAGCAGCTAAAGAGTTACACGAAAGAGGACTTGATGCTAGAGAAGCTGCTGATCTGGTTAGAGCTGCTAATGGTGTTCTTACCACAGTTACACCTGATAATATTGATGAAATTAAAGAAAATACAGGATTGGCCCTTAATGAGCTTGAGAGACAGACATCAGAAAATAATGCATTTTGGGGAACTGATGAACAAATGCTTGACCCTAACTTTGATAAAGCCAAGAAAGATGAATTTGAAGCTAGAAGAAAGTCTAATCCTGTTGCTTTTGAACAAGCTAAAAAAGAACTTAATGATTCTAAAGTAAAGTATCATAAATTAAACAACCTTATTAATAGAGTTGAAACTAAAGCGTTAGAAGGTTTTACAGATGAAGAAAAGAAAGAATACGAATTTGCTGAACAAATAAGTGAGCTTAGAACTCAAGATGAAGCTACTAAAGTTGACTACTTAGAAAAAGAGCTTATTAAGCTTGGGGTTAATCCTGATGATTTAGATATAACTGGAGAAGGGAGAGTATTAAATAATAAAACTGGTAATTATAATATTGTTCCGGTAAATAAATCTGATGAGTTACTTAGGCATTATTTAGATAAAAAGAATATAACTAACAGATTTGTTGGAAATGAATTAGATCCTAGAGGGGCTTGGGAATCATTTGATGATATTAAAAGTAGAGCTAATGATCTCGTAAGAAAGCATTTAGAGTCTAGTCAGAACTTATACTCTGAGTCATATACAGAATTCAGTGCTCTTAATAATGGTAAGTACTCAAGTAAGATTGGTGGATTGAATGAAGTATTGAGTGATGGATTTAAGGGATCAGGTTATTCAGAAGCTTATTCAGGTAAAGATATGTTCTCTTACTTGTCTGAGACTTATCCACCGGATCCAAGTACTGGTGAAGCTAAAGTTGATTATGATGTTAGGGTAACTGATGGACATGATGAAAAAGGATATCCTATTGAGCACTTAGTTGTTAAGGATAAGAATGGATCTGTAATAGAGGTTAAAACTATAACAAGAGGAGATCTTGGTAAATCAACACAACTTAGTGCTGGAAAAGAACTAGCTGTTTCTAGTGACCCAGGATTAGCTGCTAAAGGCAGAAAGATGATTGCCAGTGCAGAATACATGCCTAAGATTAAAGCTTCTGAAATAAGAAGTGGCAATATTGAAGGAACAGTGCAAGGTAAGAATATAAAAATAAAAGGAGTTGAAACTCCAATTTCTTGGGTTAAGGCTCAAGTTGGTTCCAGAGATGTCTGGAGAATAAAAGTTGGAGAATTCCAATCAAGAGAGTTGTTTGGAGAGGCAGATATGGCTACGTATTTGTATGAAGAATTAGTAAAAGACTTAAAGAAACAAAATGGCGGAAACACAGAATAATCAAGATTTTGCTGGCACACCAGATGCTATTGTAGTGGAGAATGAATTCACTGAATTAGACAAGACAGAGCCTGTAAAAGACACTGCTGACATATCTATTGTTGATACTGATCCAGTCGAGGTTGAGAAAACTGATCCTAAAGATGATGAGATTTCAATTGTAGACGACGGTCCTAGTATCATGGAGGATAACAGGTACGAAGGTTTAGATGTAGAGGATTACACTGATTATCTTGGTAGTACTATATTTATGCCTACTGGTGGCGTTGAAGAATTAAATAGACGTCGTGGTGAGTTACAATCAGGATGGCAACAAGCTGGTAATATGATTGGTCAAGCTGTTGTTGGTGAGATAATTGGTGGTACTGTTGAAGGATTAGGTTACTTACTTGACTTAGGCAGTGTTATGGATTACATGACTGGTAACGAGACTGAGTGGGGAAACTTTATGACAGATGCTGGTAAAGGGTTAAGAACATGGGGACAAGACGCTATGGCTATTCATCAAAAAGCACCTGGTAAGTTCGATCCTTCTGATTCAGGATGGTGGTTCAGTAACGGAGTATCTGTTGCTAGTACATTAAGCATGCTTATACCTTCTATGGCTGCAACTAAAGCTTTAGGATTTCTAGGTAAGGGAGCTTCAAAGCTTGGTGGAAAATTTTCTCGCGTACTAGATGTTGCTGAAAACATGGGTAAAAAGTCTACATGGATGACAGAGGGTATATCCCAAGCTGTTGTATCTAGACACATAGAAAACTCTATGGAAGCATCCGGTACATTTGAATCTAAACGTGAAGAGTTATTAAATAAAATAGATAAAGAAACAGGCTTACCTTTCACAGAAGAGAAAGCTACTCAAATAGCATCAACAGCTGCGTCTGATAACTATAATAAAGGTTGGGCCATGTTATTACAAGATATTCCTCAATATCTAGCACTTGGTAAGATATTCAATCCTCACACTAGTAGGATGGAGAATGCTTTGTCTAAAGCATCTAGTAGAGGTCTTGGAGTTAAAATGAAACCTTGGATGCAAAAAGTTTCAGGTGGAGTAGGTACTTTCGTTTCAGAAGGTGCTGAAGAATCTTATCAATACTTAATTGCTGAGAATGCCAAAGCTATGGCTGATCTTAATGCTGGGATTATTACAAGGGAAAAGTATGACGAAATAATGGAAGATGCCATGGGCTCAGATGAAATGAAAACATCTGCATTCTTTGGTGGTCTTGGTGGTAACTTATTTCATTTTGCAGGTAAAGGTTTGAGTGAACTTAAAAAGGGAAAGAAAAAAAGAACCTTTGAAAAAGAATATGAGAAAACATATGCTACGACTCTAAATGATAGAGCTCGTAACTTTATGTCTATGCAACAAAAATTATCAGATGCTGATAATAACAACAATCTTGAAGCAAGAGAGATGGTATTGGATGAGATGATGTTAATGATGACTACTGATTCATTACATCGCGGTAAATTCGATCAACATATTGAAGCTTTAGAAGGTATTGCAAGCATGACTAAAGAAGAGGCTGCTGCTTTAAAAGAACAAGGAGGTAGTGATTTCAACCTAGAGTTAGCTAAGAAAAATATACCATCTGTTATTAAAAAGTCTGAAGAGATGAGGATGGATTATTTAAAATTCTCTAATAAGTATGATGCTAACATTGCGGCTAAAATGGCCCAAAACAATTATAGAACAAAAAGATTTGTAGAGAACTCTGCCAAGATGGATGAAAAGATTCAGAAGGTTACTTATGGAGTTCCTAATGCTAGTGCTATATCGACTACTCAAATGGAAAAGATTGAGGGTCTTATGAAGGTTAAGGCTTTGACTCAAATGAATGAGACATTTAAGAAACAACTTGAACAAGAAGGTGTTAGTGAGTTAAGAAAACCACATATTGAGAAATTAATAAAAGACAATGAGAAGCGTATTGCTAAGATGACGCTTGACTATCAGGCTATCAAAGGTGATGACCCACGAGATGCTGAACAAAAAAGAAAAGATGCTAGACTTGCTCAAGGCTTCGATGAAGACGTTACTGCTGAACTAACAGAGGCTTACATGATTAAGGAGCGTAACAACGCAGAGATATCACTTAATCAATCAGAGAATGGAGATATTCGTAAAGAGTCTTATAGAAAAGGTCTTAAAAAGCAAGAGCTAACTCATAGAGTTAATACTCCACTTGAAACTGAAGAGCAAGGACAAGAACTTCAGAAAGAAATAGAGGAGTCTGATTTTTTAACTAAAGATGAGAAGATTAAGAATGCAGCTGTTGTTAATGAAAACATAGAAGAGCTTGCTAATGAAGAAGCTGTTGCAAGAGAGTATGCTAATGACGATGCCAGAGAGGCTGAAAGATTAGCTGAAGAAGCTGCTAGATCTGCTAATACAACAACTGTAAGTAACGCTAACAAAGCTAGTGTTGCAGATAATATTGAAGATGAGCATGCAGAAGACTCAACAAATGTAACTAAGACTACTAAGTCTCAAGAGAAAGGAAAGGATAGAGCTATTAATACGGATAAAGTTAGTAGTAATATCAAGGTTCCTTTATACGCTAACTTAAATGGACCAGGCTGGAAAGACTGGGTATTTAATGGTAAAGATAAAACAGGAGCTAAAGATGGTAAGCCAGTATTGCTTGACTATGTTGTTGGAACTCCTGGTGGAATACATTCTAAACTAGGACAACAAGCTATTGAGATATTCAATAAAGCCAAGAAGAATCCTAAGATAAAATTAACAGCTGAAGAGAAAGATATTTTATTTAATCATCTTCCTATTAAGATACAACTTACTGATGATATATGGTCACATATACCTGCTTATAGTAAGACAAATGCATTTTATAAAACTAATGAACTTCCTAAAAGAGAGAATATCATTAGACAAATGTTCTTGGGTAATACTCAAACACAAGTTACTCATCAATTTGGTGGTAATTTAAATGTTCAGGAAATTAAAGAAGAGAATGGCGCTATACCTGAAAACAATGTAATGCAATTTCCATTTATTAATGGAAGTATGGGTAAGGTTGACTTAATGGTTACAAATGAGCACGGCACTTTAGTTAGAGCTAGTGACAAGTCTGATCATCCTGACTTTGAAGGATTACAAATAGATGTAATAGGTGTTCAAGATGATAATACAAACCCGGTTCCTTATAAAGGCGGAGTGTTTTTAAACATTCCTAAGGCTAATGGTGATCCTTTTCCATTGAAACTTAATCTTAGAAAGCCTAATATAGCAGAGTCTACTTTTGTAGCAGATATATTGATAGCTATTATGCTTAAAAAGATTGGAAAAGAAGCATTATTAAGTAGTGATGCTGATTTATTCAAAACATTTAAAGAAGATCATCCTAATGAATTTGCTGTACTAGGTAAAGATGCTAAAGTTATGGATGTAGCTAAGCTATTTGTTCATATGACATCTGAAACTGCAGGTAAAGCCACACATTTACATTTAAGTGGTGAATGGATTAGATATGGTTTAGACCCTGATACTGAAGGTGGTTTTAAAGGTATTGTTACACCTGATAATGTTGGTGATAATAGAGAAGCTTTAATAGGCTTTATAATGAATGAGAAGAGACGTCAGCTGAATCTTAATCAATGGAACCATGGTAGTTATGGAGCTAAGTACAGAGAAATGATGCTTAACACTGTTATATCTACTGATGCTGTTGTTGGGTCTGAAAATACTACTTTCTCAGAGAATGAAACTATTGGTCGTGAAAATGAACTAGGAGCATTCAAGTCTGATATTATGTTCAAGGTACCTGACGGAACTCCTGAGGCAACAAAGGTTGTGCCTAAGAACCCAACAGCTGTTAATAAGAAAGTTTCCGAAAGAGAAGCTCTATCTAACAAGGCTGGTGTAGTTAATGAAAGAGAAAAAGGCTTTGCCGGTGTATTCTTTGATAAACAAAGAAATAGAATTCCTGTATACGGAAAGAATGAAGCACATGTTAAAGAACTTATTAAAGCTAGATATGATGCAGAGAGATTAGATGCTCCTGCTCAGAAAGCTGCAACTGTCATTAAAGAAGTTCCCGATAGTGAAACTGATGAGAGCTTATATGAGAGAGCTAAGAAAATAGTCATTGATGCCGCTAGTGCTAGTGCATCTCTAATTCAGAGAAAACTACAAATAGGATACGAGCAAGCTGGTAGAATAATGGATCTTCTTGAAAAAAGAGGTATTGTTTCTAAGTTTGATGGGGCTAAAGGTAGAACAGTAGTTGGTAATTTAGATGTGGCAAATGATGCAAGAGATTCTGAGTTAGATAAATTTAAAAAAGCTAAAGAAGATAGAGCTAAAGTTGAAATAGATAAAATAGAAGCTGAAAGAAAAGCTGAGTTAAAACAATATCCTTACTATATAATTGTAAAGGATAGTGATGCAAGTATGCCGAATTCAAAGCATTATAGCTTGATGAGTACTTCTGACAATCATAGACCAGATACAACTCCAACTTATAGTTCATTAGAAGCTGGTAATTTCTCGTATGAACCAAAATTTTCTCCTTATCTAAAAAATAAAGAAGAATTTAATAAAGCAATTAGTTCTAAAACAATTAAAAAAATAAATGAAATCAATACTAAGTATGATGCTAAAATAGCTGCTTTAGAACCAACACAACAAACTAGTGGGGTTGTTAAAGAGTCTCCTGAATATGAAGGATTTGATGAATCTTTTGATGGATTCGCTGCAGAAAGAGCTAAAAGTAATGAACCAATATCAAATGATATCTGGAAGAAGTTTGTAGACAATGGCACCGTATCTAAAATGCAGTTAAATAAGATTGCTAATAAAATTATGTCGAATGATTTGCTTTCTACCAGAGAAAAGGCTATATTTACAGACAAGACTGCTGAGGTTAATAAAATACTAGTTGATCTTAAAGCAAAAGATGAAGTAATAGCTAGAAACAAGATGGCAGAAAGAGAGATGAAGATTAAGCAAACAAATATTGAGTTTGAGTCTGCTAATGAAGCTAAACAAGCTGAAGAAATAAGTAAAGAAAGAAAAATTAAAGAAGAAGATCCTAATAAAGACGAAGGTTTCACTGAACAAGGTGAGTGGGATTGTATATTATAAACAAATTTAAACGCTATAAAAACAAATGGGTAATAAATCGAATTGTATAGGCGCCATGAAATTTGAAGAGAAGTTGGTTGATGTTCTAGGTACACTAGAGTTAGCTAATGCAGAGGCACGTAAAATTGCATCTGACGAATTCAAAGAAGTATTTGGTGACTGGGAAGGAAACAAAGAAGCAAACTGGGTTGATAAGTACGGTGCTTTAAGACAGGATGACAATGGTTATCCTAAATTATACAAGTCTGGTAATGAACACTACTACAAACTTGCAGACGGGAAGAAACATTTTTTAAATAAAATTAAGTTTCCTGAAATAGATCCTGATGATGTTTACGAAATTACTAATCAACTTAAGTATGAATTATTCTCAACTAAAGAAGGGTTTGATTTCAATAACATTGATGAGATTAAGGGTCTTAAAATAGGTGAATCAATACAATCTAGTATTGACTCTTACAGGTCAGAGAATGCAGGAGATCCTGACGCAATACAACGGGCAGATCTAGTCCAAAAATACAAAGAAGATTTTATAATTGAAGTAAGAACTCAGATAGAAGACATGGGTCTTACATCTAGCAAGCGTATTAAAGCAGGAGCTAGAAAAGATCAGATTCAAGATCTTACTGATGAGCAGGGTAATCCTGAAAGTGAAATATCTGAAGAGGATAAATCTACTGGTATGAACTTTGCTGAAAACTTCACAAAGAACTCTAAAGATAGCGCATCTGTAAATGTAAAATTATTATTATCTACCGTATTAGATTCAGAAGTTGTTGTTAGAAAGAATGCTGACGGCAGTGTATATATAAATAATAATGGCAAGACTGAAGCTAAACTTGATACTGTTTCAGGTAGGTTTCTAGGTAAGCCTCAATTTGTTGAATTCGATGATGTATGGACTACATTGGAGCCTATGTTATCTGATTTAGTAAACTTTAACTTAGGTGGAGATGTTCAAGACGTATTTGACCTTATGGTTGAGAAAATTGATGGATTAAAATTAGTTAAGCCATGGACTAAGGGATTAGCTGATAGGTTAAGAGAGTTAAACACTTCTGATAAGATTGGTGAGAGAAACAAAATCACTGAATTCTTTCAAGCGTTTTCAAAAGCAAGCCTTACATATTATGTAACTGAAGTTGATGGTAGAAATATTAAAGTAATCAACGCTTCTGCTACTAACTCTAGAACTAGTAAGCTTAAAGGTGAATGGGGACGTGGATTTAGAAAAAAGTTCTTAACCAATAAGGGTAAGATGAAAAAGGCTCTTGATGTAGATCAAATTTCAGATCTAATTACCGAGTCTAAGAATAAGTTTATTAAACAAGCTGGTACTAGAGGTACTGCTGCTTCTCAAATAAAAAGTATTAGTGAGAATCTACCTATATTAATGCAAGCTATGAACGCTCTTGGTATTAATGTTAATAGCCTTGACATGCGTAATTTTATACTTCAAGTTGCTGATCCTAAAAAGAGATATGGAGAAGTAAAAGCATTGTATGAAGGAATGGAGGAAACTATGAAGCATATAAAAGATGAGAAATCTCCTTTTGTAACTACTGTTGGTGAATTCAAAAATCCATTTGACTTTCAGAAAGTATTAAGTAGAGTTGCTGGTGCTCAAGCATTAAGTGCTATACAATTATCTGAGAATACAATAGTAGGTAATGAAGGTAAGACATATTGGACCTATTCTTCTTTAAGCTATTTACATAACAAAATAAATGCCTGGAAACAGCAAGCTGGAGATGATAGTACAATTGATATCAAAGAACTAGCTGGTCAAACATATAACAAAAACTCTAGATGGTTGAAGTTCTTATTAGCTTCTGACATAGTTAATGACAGTGAAAGAGAAGCAAAATCATTAGAAAGAATAAAATCTGTTGAAATAAGTCTATCTAGTTCTATTAAATCTAAAAATAAGAATGATGGTGTTGACAATACCAAGATAACAATTGCTGATGCTATTAATGATAGTATGGTAAAGATTCTTGGTAAGAAAGGTACATTACAAAAATCTATCTTTCCTACTATTGTTCCAGCGGACAAGTCCCGTAAGATGGATATTGGTGGATTTGACATGCATCAAACTGGGATAGTATATACTAAAGGGAAGGGTGTGAGCATTGATAATGCTACTATTGAAATCTTTGTAGACTATTTTGAAGATGAGTATAACAGAATGTCTGAGGCAGCTGATGAGATAGCTAACTTACCTGATTCAGAAAAGATAGAGCACTATCATACTAAAAGCATGAATGCGCTTAAGTCTCAACTATTTCCAGAATTTAATCCTTCTGAAGCTGAGCCTAAACTTAAGGCCATCTTATATGATAAGAATGGACATCCTAAGAAGTCTACAATGACTGGTTTAACTAGTTCTCAAAAAGAAGCATTAAAGCCATTTGTTGAACAAGCTATTAAAGACAGGATGAAAGAAACTCTTGTTGAATTAAGAACAAATAGAATCATAGAAGTAAATCCTAAAGCAAAAGGCGAATTGAAACCACTTACTATTGATAACACCTTGATGGAAAGTTATGGGACACAAGAATCTCCTATTCACACTATGGTAGGTGACTATGTTGTAAATGGATTAATATCTACAATTGAATATACTAAGTTATTTTCAGGTGACCAAGCTTATTACAAGAATCAAAGTGATTTAATTAAGCGTGTACCTGCTACATATACTGATGGACTACAATTAAGACTTAGTAAGAATGATCACAAGTACTTTAACCAGGCTACTGTTAATGGAGTCGAGGTTGCTTCTTCTTATATTAAGGAGATTCAAGATTCACTTACTGACAAAAGCTTAATAGAGGCATATAAGAACATTAACACTACTGATGCTCAAGCATGGATAACTCCTCATAGATGGAAGTTTCTTAAAGAGAGATTAGGTAAATGGGGTGCTCAGCATGAAAAGGTATTTGATAAGATGATGGCAGGTAAAGAGTTAGAGCCTAAGGAGCTTAAACTTGCTGCACAACCACTTAAGGGTGTATACTTTGAAATTAATGAGGGACGTCCCGTATATTTGAAATATTCTCAAGCTGTACTAGTTCCTAGTTTAGTCAAAAATACTCCAATGCAGAAGATGTATGATAAGATGACTATTGATCCTGCAACTAAGAAGCCTTATGAGAATAAGAAAGATGAACTTCATGAGGTTATTACTCGAGATGGTGTAAAAGTTGGAGCAAAGGGTATTACAGATATACATAAGCCAGGTACACTGGAATTAATGGATGAATTCGAACTTAATTCAACACCTTTACTTAATGGTGGATGGAAGTTACAACAAGATTTACCTACTAAACTTATACATGATACTTTAACTGGATCTCAAATTCAGAAAAATATATTAGCTGGTATTGATTTAACATCCGGTGATGCTAATTATGAGTTGAATGGTGAACCTAAGACTGGTGGAGAAATTATGGAGTTAATTCATGATACTATTGGTTCTTTAGTTAGCGAAGGCAGAGCCTCACTGCAAGAAAGGTTTGGAATAGGAGAAGATAATAAGATTACTGACATGACTGGAGTCTATGATGCGCTAATTGATGAATTTAAATCAAGAGGTGGAGATGAAAATATCATCTCAGCATTAGAGAAGGAAATGAGATTTGATGCAATACCTCAATTATCAGGTAGAGTGCAGAGCATCTTTATGTCTATTTTTAACAAAGAACTTGTTAAAGTTAAAACCAATGGCGGTAGTTTTATTCAGGTATCTCCATTTGGACTTGAGTCTGTACAAGAAATTGTAAAAGATTCGTCCGGTAAAGGACCAGCTAAAGTACTTAGATCAGGTATAAAAATAGTTAGTGATAACTACGATGGTAAAGGTTTAAAACCACCACGTATAGAAAATGGTAAAGTATTGCCAGGACAAGCTATGTTGCCTTACAGTGCAATAAGAGCTACAATTGATAAGCATAATAGATCATTAGAGAAAGGTGATCTTAACAAGATTGAGGATCACCCAGACTTTATCAAGCCATGGAACATGACGGCTGAGAAGCTTAAAGAAATCTTAGACCCTAGCGCTCTACAAATGGTTTCATATAGGATACCTAATCAAGGTATGAGTTCGAATGATGCTTTAGAAATTGTAGGTATACTTCCTCCAGAGCTTGGAGATAGTATAATTGCTTACGATGCGGTGCCAGGTAAGACAGGTTCAGATTTTGATATTGATAAGATGTATGTTATGACTCATCACCTTGAGGTGAAAGATGGTAAAATACAGAAAATACCAAGTAATACTGATTCTAAGAAAGGTAAACAGAACATGTTAGTAGATTTATATTCTAGTGTGTTGTTGTCACCTCATACCTATGATGCAATGATGACTTCAATTGACGCAGGTTTCTTGAAAGATGACATGCAGGATCTTTTTCCTGCACCAGAAATGAAGTCTCTTCAGTTTATGAGCCCTATACAACAAATTAAAACTAAGTTTCAATACTTAAGTGGTAAGTTTGGTGTAGCTATGATTGCTAATCAATTAGTTGATCACGCTTCTAATCAGAGTTTAAATATAAGTCTTCAAGGTTATTTAGGCATTGGACATAAAGATTCTAAAGGTCATACTAAATTTGATAGAACACACGATACAAATGGTAAGAATAGTGTTAGTGATGTGTTATCTGCATTCTTGAATGCATATGTTGATATAGCTAAAGATCCTTATATATCTAGAGGTAATCATAATATAACTACATCCAATGTAACATCTATGCTTATACGCGCAGGTGCCCCTATATCATGGGTTAATAGACTTATAGGACAGCCTATACTTAAAGATCTTGTTGAGATAATCAACATGTCTGAAGGTAAGACTGCTCAAAGACTAGTATTCCAAAAAGATGGTAAAGGAAAGACTGTTACTCCTTATGAGTATGTAAGATTAAAGTATAAAGTGAATGAGTCTGAGGCTAACGAGATAGATGTAGCTGGTTTAAGTGAGTCTAAAATGGAGGCTGCTATAAGAAGAACAGGACCATTAACTACTGAACAGAAAATTGAACAAGGTAAGATATTAGATATATTTGAGTTCTTACAAGATCATTCTAAATCTTTTAGCGCTTCTGTTAACGCGGCAAAAGCTGATACCAAAGGTAACGGAGGTGGAGTTGTAGCTAGACAGATTGCTGAGAACAAAGTTAACGAGGTTCTTAATTCTGGAAGAATACTAGGATTTGAAACTAAAGGATTCACTGGTAAGCATCTTAATGAAACAATGATGGGTCATTATTACAAACAAGCAGTATTGTGGGTTGGTGATATATTACAAGCTAGTGATTTATTCTTAGTTGGTAAGAATGAGGTATTAAGTGCTTTCAATGAGATATCTATAACGCTTGGAAAAGGAGTATTAAAAGACCCAGAGCTTGGAAGAGTTTTAGAAGCTTCTTTTAGAAGTTATTCTATGTCAGGATTATCTGTGTTTAAGAACAACAATGCTGATCATGATTACTTATTTAAACAATTACCTGAAAAGATACATGCTTTAAAAGAGGCTGGTTCTACTAATTTTCTAGTTAAGGAATTAAGAATAGACTCTTCTGGAGGATATGAATTCTTAGGTATAGATTCTAGAGCTGCAACTAAGAGTTTTAATAATAAAATGTACAGAGCATGGTCTAGGTTACTTAATTCTTCTGATCCAAGTGAGAAAGAACTTGGAATAGATTTGATAAGATACGCTTACTCCCAGTCAGGGTTTAACAATAATCTTAATCAATTCTTTGCTCACATACCTCATAACTTTTTTGCGGAGAATGGTATTAATAGAGAGATTGATGAGATGTTTAGAACTGCTGACAAGATTGTTGGAGGTGAGGATTTTCAAGACCAAATGATAAGACATCAGTGGGATAACAAGACTATTGGGTACAAGCTAGTTCCTGAATTAAGATTTGATAGAGTTAAAGGATTTGGAGGAACATATAGTAATGGAACAGGATTCATAAGTGATGAATCTAAATCATCAATAGCTCTTGAAGAAGACAAAGATACTGGAATAAAATTATTTCCTAAATTTGTTAAAGTAGATATTAGTGAAAGAGATGCTTCAATGCCAAACTATGCCTTGTTTATCTTTAGAGGAGAAAAAGAAGGGAATCCTATATACACTCGTACTCATAAGTTAGGACATAAGTCTGGTAAAGGAAGTATCTTTGAATATAATGAAAAGAACACTCCTGCTAAGTCTGTAATAGAAGGAAACAATATACCTGTTGCTATTAATAAAGAGATTACGAAAGTGATGTCTGAACTTAGAAGTGATCCTTTATTTTGGGAGGGCTCAGCTACTATCACTAAAGATACAGCTCCTTCTAAGAATGTTCGTGAAATATCTACAATGGTATTAGATCCTAATGATATAACTGCATTTAAAAATTATCTTTCAAAGTCTGGAGGAAAGTTTCCTAAAACATTCTTTACTAATATGACTAAGTTTGCTGAAATTAAAGATAGCAAAACTGAAGGTAAAGGTAAAATGCTAGATAGTCATTTATGGATGATTAATAAGAACGAGAGATATGACATGATTGACCAGATTACTGGTGAGTTCGTAGTAGTTGATGTTGATTTACAAACTGGATTACAATACACAGAAGTTAAACTTGATGACTTAAGTGATGGAGTTCAAGAGGAAAGAATGCTATCTAGTAGCAATGATTACCTTCTTGAAGAGCTTAGTGTGTTTAATGCTAAGATTGCTCATATGCAAAAAAGCATGAATGTAGAAGTTATCATGGATCCTACAATCCCTACTTCAAGGGTATTATCCGCTAATGACCCAAGAACTATTGCTGCAGGAAAACCTGTTATACTTATTAATCCAAAAGCTGTATTCAAGACGACTGCAATACATGAGTTTGCTCACGTTTTCATTGATGCATTTCCAGGTGGACTTAAAAATAAAAGGCTTCAGAGAGCTTTAAAAGACCTTGAAGGAACTGCTTTATATGACGAAGTTAAGGAAGCGTATCCTGAATTAGATAATGAAATGTTCCAGAAAGAACTTTTAGCTACTGCAATTGGTAGAGAGGGTGCTGATATATGGGATAGTAAAGAAAAAGAGAGTATGTGGACAGCATTCAAGGATTGGTTCTTTGACTTCTTACGCAGAACTTTTAACTTGAAACAAAGTGAGGTTACAAGTCTTACTAAAGAGTTATTGAGTAATACTGTTAAGTCTGATTTATTAGATAATTTATCTAATTTTGCTCAGCAAGAAAAGAACTTTGGACAGAAAAAGAAAGATCCAGAAGCGGTAATTTTAGATAATACATATGAGCAAATCATATCGTCTATATCTAACTTAAGACAAGCTATTGAGCCTCGTACTAAGAATGAAATTGCTGCTGAAGAGCTCAAAAAAGCTGGTCTAGATAAAGGTGAGAAAACTAAATTTCAAGAAGTTAAAGACTTAGATAAGAAATTGACTGAAGAGATGGATAAGCTTAATAATACAGCTAACGCTAGAGCTATGATTAGGTATGTTGACTTCTCTGAGAAGAGTGTCAATCAATATAAAGCTCTTGTTAGTAGATTAGCTGAAAGAGGTAAACTTACACCTGAGGAAATAAAAAACATCAAGTTCTTTACTTCTGTATTTACTATGATTCCGGATGTTAAGCAATTAATGCTTGAACAGTATAATAAAGGATATCTTAAGAATGATAATGGTCAGAAGAAAAAGAGAATGGACGTATTGGATAAGATTATTGCTGATTATGATACTTTAAATCAAGAGATGCTAGGTGTTTCTAGAAGAATCTATGCTAAAACAATGGTAGATAATTCTAATGAACATGTTACAGTATGGAGAACTAAGTATGAAAAAGAATATGCTGAGTTAGAAGCTAAGAATTCTAAGCCTGATGAAAGTATTCATGTTTGGGTTAATGAAAAGATGATAGCTAATGCTGATACAATACAAGCAGAAGCATTCGAATTCTATGAAGAACAAGCTAAAAAGAGTTTGTCTGATATACACGCGTCAACAGGTTGGTTAGTTTCTGAAAAGAATATTGCTAATGCTGAGATTCAAACAGTATCTGCAATGATAGATGCTGCAGATTTCGAAGTTGATAGATGGGTCCAGTCTCAAGCTAAATTAGTTGAAGAAGCTTATGAGAATTTCTCTAAAGCATACCCTAGTTCAATTGGAAGCGAAGAGAGATATAGAAAATTTATTGATCAAACTGATGAGGGCTCGTATTTAATATCTGAATATAACCCAGGTTTCCTATCTAAATACTATGAGGCTAACTCGTGGATGAACAGGTCTGTATATGAGGAGAAATTTAAAGGAATAGAGATATCAGAAGATGGCTCATACACATTGAATGGAGAAAAGAAAAGCCTTCATTTACCAAGTAATGGATTAAAGGTAGAAGGTACTCATGTGTTTTATACCGAAGCTGGAATAGTTTACTCAATGACCTTGGAAGAGGCCATAGGAAAGACTGAGCGTGCTAACTGGATTGAAGCTAATACTGATTCTAAAAAGACTACATATGGTCTAGATATTAAACCTAAAAAGAAACTTTGGTCTAATAAGGCTTATGATGCTTTATCTGTAAAAGATAGAGAACATCTTAAGGCTATGAAGAAGATGATAGTTGATGCTAATGTATTGACTGGAGGTAAGCAGAGTTTAATAGAGAAAGCAGGCGTGGTAGACTTTTATAGATTACCAGGTATAACTAGATCTAGTCAAGCTCGAGCTATTGCAGGTGATTTAAAATCTCTTGTTAGTGACAGTGTGACTGACATGTTTAAGAAGAAAGAAGATGAATTCGAATTAGAAGATACAGGAACTAAAGCTGAAAATAAAGGAAAAGATTCTATTAAAAGAATGGCTGACTTAACTAATAAGCAGAAGTTTGATGTGCCTATTCCTTTTAGATCTAAATTAGCTAAGTCTGATCAGAGTTTAGATGTACATACTATTTTACTTATGAACCTGAAAGAGGCTAAGAATTATGAGCAGAAAAAGAAACTTGAGGCTCAAGTACATGTTATGATTGATGTAATGAGTAATAGACTTATTCCTAATCATTCAGGATTACAGAAGCTTGCGGTAATGCACGGGTTCAGTAGAGATAAAGAGATACAGATGCATTTACCTAAGGAGCAATTACCTGAGGATGTTAAGACTCTTATTTCTATAATGGAAAGTAGAATCTATGGTATAAAAGAGAAAGATGCAGGTAGCGCGGCTGGTGTAAATATGCAGAAGGCAACTACTACTCTCTTGAAATATTCTGGTTCTGTTGCACTTATTGGTAACTTCGTTAACTCATTTGTGAATGCTACTACTGGTACAGTAAATAACTTAATAGAAGCATGGGGCGGTGAAACATACGGTATGAAGAACTGGAAAAATGCAGGACTTAAGTACTGGAAAGATGCAAAAGGTTTAGTAGGAGATATGGGTAGTAATACTCACTCATCTAGAACTAACATGATGCTAGATATATTCAACGTACTTGGATCAAGAGAAAGTTTAAATAACAACTTCGAGGATAACTCTAGACTTAAGTCTATGATAAAAACAAGCAAGTTAAGACCTATTGCACAGGGTGGTGAACATATGATGCAGGCTAAAGTAATGTACGCGGTCTTGGATAGAATTAAAGTCCTTAACAAGAAGGGGGAATTTTTAACAAAGGACGGCAAAGTGACAAAAGATGTCGACAAGGCTGCTACATTAGATGAAGTGATGTATTTTGAGAAAGATAAGAAAGGTGAAGCACACATGAAGTTGCCTAAATGGGCCGCTGCTACAACTTTTTCTCCTCAACCAGGTAAACAAGATGATATTCTTACAGAGGCTAGGGGACTGATCAAAAAGAAAATTATAGATCTTCACGGTAACTATGACAATGACTTAAAAAATCAAGCTCAGAGAGAATGGTGGGGTAAATTACTTTTCTTCTTAAAGAAATGGATGGAGTCAACTACTCTTCGTAGATTCAGAGGATATGCTACGGCACTTAAAGCTTCTGAAGAATTACGCGATGTTGATAGGTTCTATTCTGAAGATATGAAGCAATATCAAGAAGGTTATTATGTAACAGCATTTAGATTTCTAAAGCACACATTACCTCAAGCAGTAAAAGAGTTTAAGTTTGAAGTAATTACAGGTAACTATAAAAACTTATCTAAGCATGAGAAAGCTAATATTCGTAGAATAACGGCAGAGTTTGGTATGATGGCATTAACTCTGTTAGCTTATACTGCTATGGGAGGATTTGATGAAGAGCCAGATGATGATACTTTACTTGCTAGGTATTACCTAAGAAGAGAACTATCAGAACTTACTTTCTATCTTAATCCTGCAGAGACCATTAAGCTAATGAAGAATCCAACAGCAAGTATCTCTGTTATAGAGAGATTTACTAAGATTTTAGGCCAGATGACATCTCCTACTGAAGTATATCAACAAGGTAAGAATGAAGGTAGGCTTAAACTATGGGTTAAGACTAAGAAAGCTTTTCCATGGTGGGCCCAAACTGAGAAGGATTACAAAGCATCGTTACGATTCTTACAGATCATGGACTAACAGCTAAAAGTAGTTGTGGACAATAAAAAAAAACTCTGTTGGTTATAAGCCTTCAGAGTTTTTTTGTATTTTATAATTAAGCTTGTCTCCTTTACGTAAATTATCTTCAGCCCATAAAGGCTGTAAATTCGTATAGTGACAGAGTTTTGCCAATTCTTCTTCAGTCTTAGCTGAAGCTAATGGTATTATGTGGTCAATGTGCCACTCAGATCTATTGTCCCAAGACATACCTTCTGTAAATTGTTTTTCTATATGTTTATGTGCTGTTTTAAAATCACATCCTAACATTGATAAATTGCTTGAATTTTTTATCCATTTTTTTGACTTAAAAGCCCTTAGAGTTCTCCTCCTTATTCTAGATGTCAGATTGTATAAGCTGTCTTCTTTGTGTCTTTTTCTTCTGTGTTTATTTCTTGCATCTTTTACTTTTTTAGATTTTCTATATTTTTTCATATATTCTAATCTTTCCTTTTTTCTTTCATTTGAAAAATCCTTGTATGATGGAAATTTTACACCATCATTTTTCATTTTAATATATTTTTTACTATTTATTTTTTTCATGCAGTATTTGCAAATTGAATATACACCTCCTTTTCCATAATCATTTTTACTAAACTCACTTAATTCTTTTTCTTCATTACAATTTGTACATGTCTTCTTCTCCATTCTCTCTTTCGTCTTTAATTAAAAAACCCCAAGATTTCTCTCAGGGTTTTAGCGGTCTTTCAAAACACAGCCAAGGAACTACTTAGTAGTCCCGAGTATTCCATCTATATTTTTATTTATTGAATAATTTTTTTAAAAAGCCTCCTGTTTTAGTTTCTGGAGGTGTTGGCGCTTGTGGTGGTAACTGTATAGGTTGATTGCGTGGATTTATTGCTGTCGCGGCTTTAACAAGACCATTAACATTCTTTGTCATACCTGCCATCATAGATTGTGCTGCCTGAGCAACATCTGCTTCTTCTGATTTCTTTACAATTCCTCTTTCTTCCAGGTCTGACCATGTTGTTTTGTGTTTTAATAACACAACTCTACCACCATCTTGAGATGCTCTTATTGCTGCTTTAAAGTTCATAACACCAAAATGTTCCTCATCTAAACTCAATATACCTGTCCCAGGTTCATACCTATATATTCCTTCAGGAACACCTTTGAATTCTTTAACATGAACATGTGTTATATCATAACTTTTTGTGACTACTTCACAGTCATCTAAGAAGTAGTCGTTGTAAGCCCCATATGACTTCTTTTCTTTTTTTTTTAACATTATTTTTCTAATTTACTATCTAATTTGAACCATTCTCTGTAAGAGTGATGATCTTCATCAGCTACTATATTAAATGAATGATCCATGTACATTTCGTCTATAATAAAGAACTCATCTTCTGTTCTTTTTGTTATCTTGTATGCTTTACCGGAATAGGAAAATTTATATCCACTTCCTTTCATAACACCATCTTTTATTGCTATAAGATGTGTTGCTGTCGCTTCGTGTGGATCTAATACTGCTTTCTTTTTTCTTAATCCTACCATAGTTCATCTGAATTATCTCTTGTTATATACCCTTTAGCAAATTTAGATTTCACTATGTACTTTCTTGTTTCTAAATTCATTGTTGCAGTACACGCGTTCTCATGAACTGAATCAAACATATTTAATATGAATAAATAATCATCGTCTATATTATACATCCCTAATATTCTTACTACTTTTCCAGCAACATAACCATGTGTATCATCGAAATTATCCCACCAGTATGCCACGCACTTATCTTGAACCTCCTTAAATATATGATAAGGTGGAGCGGTATCATATATACTTCTTTTCTTCTTTAACATAATTATTTTTTTAAGTTATAAATTCTCTCATATTCAGCATCTATAACCGCTATATAAGAAATTACTTCATTAGGTTCATTTTGATTATATTCTATGTCATTAAGTGGTAAAAACTTTTCTCCTTTCTGTTTAAATACCTTAATATAGGAACTATTGTGTGCTTGTGCCGCTGCATATAAGGTAAATCCCTCTTTATTGCACCAGAGCTGAGCCTCTATGTTCCTATGATAGTATCTTCTTTTCTCTTCAGCCTTTATAGCTTCTTCTTTACGGCGTTGCTGTTGCTTTTGCTTTGAAGTCATACGTGTTTTTAGGCATAAACTTATCATTAAATCCTTTCATTGCTCTCTCTTGTTTCTTCTTCTTCAATAGATTCATCTTCACATATTTTTATCACCTCATCTAATGTTAATTGTTTTCCCATTTTAATGAAATATTCTTTTTGTCTAAATTATAATTACTGTTAGAGGTCTCTATTACTTGTCTAAATCTTCCTGCTTGATAAGATATAACAGAGTCTCTCTCTCTCCATCCATTAACGAGTAAAGTTAATTTACTCTTACTTACAGTGAATGATTTTTTCTTTTGAGCTGACATTAATGCCTTTTCTGCCCAATAACCATCTCCGTCGAATGATAAAGGTAGGACTCTACATAAGTCTTCTTGATCAAATACGTCGGTATCTACTACATATAATACATCTGCATCAGCTAAGTGTATAAACTTAGTATTCCATTGTTGTCCATTATTTGATAGGTAGTTTTTCTTTTTTTTCATTTCTTTTTTTAAATCATCTGGTATAATACAAAATGATCCTTGACCAACCGGTCTCATTGCTTTTTTACTTAAAAACATATTCTTTCTATTATGTTAAAAATAGGGATGGCATTACACCATCCCTATAAAATTAAAATTACTTAATTGGGCATCCTCCGATACCACATGCACCTAAGTCTTCGATGTCATCTTCATTAATCTCTACTGAGGTTATTGGGACAACTCTTTCCATTAAGTACTTATATTGCTCCTTAGTAATAGATTCTTCAGGTATTTGCTTAAATCCTGAAGCAGATCCTTTTAATAAGAAACTAAGCGTTTTGAAGTTTTCAGAAAAATTCTCTTCTACATACTCCTTTAACGCCGGTAAATCCTCTTTGGAATAGTAAGCAGTAACTGATACAGAGTTATCTGACCAATTCTTCTGCATAAATTTAACTGTATCTAATTGCTCAAATACTGTCATATCCTCAAATGATACTACTCCGTCCGGGTATTTACAAGGAAATTCCACTATCATGCTAGATCTATCTAGAGTACCGTCAAAGTTTTCTTTATACTCAACATGGAATCCATGAGACTTACATACCTCTATTAAAGGTGATGTTGATCCTATGGTTATTCTTCTAATGTAATATTGCCCTGCAACTGAGGGATGTACTCCCGGTGTTACTCCTGCTAATAATGATAATGTTCCACTTGGTTTTACCGTAGTAAGCTTAATGCTTTCTGGGAATCCCATCGCCTTAGAGTATGTTTTATCATATTCTCTTAAGTACGTGTATCCTGGATCTAACCAACTTAATTGCTCATCTGAGCTCATCATTACTCCTGTTATGCCAATTCCCATTCTCATATTGGTATTCACTACTTTCTGAGTCTCTGGGTGATGACATTTTAAAGCTAACGAATGTTTGTTAACTCTATATAGCATAGTCATTACCTCCTTAAACCTTTCGTAGGTTTTAATATTAGGTAAGTAAATTTCTGCTAAACAGCATGTTTCTTTATCCTCTAATGATTGCTCAGCACAAGGATTGTATCCCTCTACTCTTGGATCAGGATACTTAAAATCTCCTGTTCTCCCAATCTTTTTTGATAAAGCTACATTAACTAGACCATAAGGTTCGCCCTGCTTATACGTATCCCAAAACTCTTGAGGTAGTAATTTTGCATCTGGGCAATCAACAGAATTATTAGACATATTTCTCCAATTCGGCACTTGGCCAAGGTCCCACCTTTTGGCTCTTAAAAACTCTAGGTCATCGTAATCACCTATTGCTATTTGAGCGGAACGTCTAACATTTCCTGCTACAACTATACTTCCAATGATGTTCATAATATCTAAACAATCAATAGGATGCAGTTGCTTACCTCTTCTATTTTGTAGGACTGTGATAATCTTATCAAGTCCTTCTACAAGAATAGTAGGTCCAGAAGCTACTCCACCAAATCCTTGTATATCTTCACCATAGCCACGTATTAATTGACAGCTATAAGTGAATCCCTTACCGCCATAAAAGTGTGCCTTAAGTACTTTTCCAAGTAACTTAACCCATCCTTCTCTAGTATCTGGGACTATGTAATCAGCTTGCTTGTCATCAAACCTCTCTATTTTTAACTTTTTGTTATTCACTTTTGGTAATTTATAAACATGCTCACGCTTTATAGAGTAACCTACTCCACTTCCTAGCATTAACATGTCCATACACCATGTGAATGGTCTTATAGGATCATCTACAACAGTAAAGGCACAGTTTTGTAGACTAGGCAAACCTAATTCATCAACTGTTTTTGTACCTAACTGCCACATGAATCTTCCTGCCACAGATCCTTCCATATTGTGTCTCATGTCTCGGTAGAATTCCTTCTCCTCATCATTAAGAGTAAGTTTCAACTGCCGAGAAATTCCCGTTAGTTCGCGCTCAACACCTTCTGTAAAAGTTTCTTTACTTCCATCTTTTTTTGTTCTAGAATATGTTCTAGCATGGGTGATGTAACCCAATGGGCCCCATTTAACTTTTCTCTCCTTCATTTTCATCCTTGTTTAAAAATTGATCAATACTGAACTTTGTTACACTACAAAAATTAGAAAAATCCTCATTATTTAAATCAGGTTTACTTGACAATTCATGATTAGGATCTATTTTGACCTTTAATGCCTGATTCATCTTTATTCGTAACCCTTCATCTCTTGAGAGTATTTTCATAATCTTAGCCCTATTAGAGGCTCCTTTCTTTTTCAAGAAATTATCTATTGCAGTCTTGTGTTCGTCACTGAACATACTATATTTTCCATTAATAAATAAAGTCTTTGCATCCTTCATATTTGATGATAATCTGAACTTATAAAGTACCATATTATCATAGTCTTCATGACCAATATAAAGATGACTTTCCATTAATTCTTTTTCCCATGCTGTGTATTGTGGATTTGAACTCCATTCATACAACACGCAAAACTCATCTAATTCTCCATTACTTAAATACGAATTTCTAAGTAAATGTAAGTATTTGAAGTCTATTTGTGCATCAACCATAGGTAGAAAATAAGTAAGACTTTTATTAAGAATGATTTCTATTTTATTCTTCTTTATATTCATCTACTATTCCATCTAACATTATTCTTCCTTCATTTTCATACACCTCTTGCAAGTACTCACAATATCTGCCATCTTTGCAGTTATAGTAATCCTCTAAAAGGCTAGTCACTCCTCTATGTTTATACCCAAATACATCTTTAAAACCATTCATGGCATTCACATGTAATTCTTCAGGCATAACCCAGACGATTGGCTTATATGGATTCATTTTAGAGATATAAAGAAATTCAAACTCCTCTACTGTATATCCAACAAGGTCAGGGTCATTAGCCACAATAGTACGCAAGGCCTCTTTGTATAGAGCTCCTTGAATGTAATACTTGTGTATAAGAATAACTTCATTAAACTTTTCAGCAGGAGATTCTCCTGTCTTTAAATCTACTGGATAGATTTTCTTTTCATTGTGGTCTATCATAACACAATCTAGCATGCCTTTACATTGCACACCTCCTACTTCAGTAACAAACTTATATTGGTATATAAGATCAATGCCACTTTGATTCTGATCAAAATACTTTGAAGAGAAATCATGCGTAATAAGAGTTTGTGCTGTCTCATAGGCTAATGCCCACATTTCAGGCTTAATTAACATCTTACCTCTTGCTTGTAATTTATCTTTAAAATAATCTTTTCCATTGTTGACTGCCTCTAATGTTTTTGTGACAGTGTAATTTTTGTAAATTCCTAACGAAGTTGCTATATCACAAATTTGTTGTTTATAGTCATCTAAGTTATCTGTTACTACTTGTGATTTTTTACCTCCTAATATACCACTAGTACTATTAAAATCTCCTATTGGAGCATTAATAGTATCAAGTAGAGCATCAAGTATGTTCTTAACATTTGTGGTAGGATTCTTTACTGACTTTCCGGTATAATACTTGCTAGATAACGTAAGTGGTTCGAAACACATATCATCTACTAAGCTACCAAATTTCAATACAAATCCTCCTGTTTTAATGCCATTAACGACATCAACTCCATGTTTAGATATAGATGCAAGCATACTATAAGATGGTAAATCCAAGTCCCTATACTCCGATACCGGAATATTTAAATTGTGATCTTCTATCATCTCTCTTCTTCATATTGTGTAACAGCATTATCGAAGTTTCTACAATGCTTATAATGATCAAATAACACGAAGTCACAGTCACCTTTATAAACACTATCTAATACCTCATCCTGAGCTAAGAATAATTTCTTCTCAGATATCCTCATTAGAATTTTAATTCGATCATTTGTAATCAAATCTAATACTTCATTCCAATCCTCTTTATAGAAGATCTTTGCTGCTAATTGTAATAATTGTTTTTTTTCCATTAAAATATTTTTAAATATACTCCTGGATTCTCTTTATCGACAGAGTAGAATTCTTCATTTGCTCTTATATTCTTAGCATTAGGTAGTTCACCCTTAATTGTCATTGGGACAGGAAACACAAACTTAACATTATCATCTTCTATGAACCCGTGAGCAGTTAATAAATCCTGTATTATCTCTACGCTGTTACTAAAATCAAACAATCTCTTGCTGTTTCTTACTTGGTGATACCCAATTACTATTGGATCACTTTTTCCTGCTTTCATTGCCGCAAATTGCGACCTCAAAGCTTCAAATTGATTAGGCCTAAGTGGATCAGCATATCCTTTTACCTCCTGTTTAGAGGATGAGAATTTCTGTATACCTAGTTTCCTAATATATTTGTTTACAGTAGGAGAACTAAATATTCCTCTACTAGTCTTTACTTTACTGTTCTTTAATGAGGGCACATTCCCCGGGATGAATATCATCTCAGGGAATTTTACCTCTTTCTTATTCTTCTTTAACATAAATTATTTAGTTACATAATCAAACTTATTTGCACCACTATTATATGTTACACACTGTCTCATGGATTTGTAAGTAGCAAAAGCGCCTTCTCCACCCCAACCATGAAATTGTGTTCCACCAACACCAACCCAGAAAATATTTTTCTTATAATCAGAAACAGAATCTTCTCCGTCTGTGATTACAACAGAATTTCTTCCATTTTGTGCGCATTGTAGTGTGACGTTGTCAAAGTTAGTTCCACCAGATCTATCAAAACCTAATATAGTAAACTCATTAATGTTCTTGATCTCATAAATTTGAGAATCAAAGAAATATAACTTGTCTATCATATTCATTCTGTATAGAACCATTGCAATACCTTTAACGAGGTCAATCATTCTTATGTTAGTTCCTTCAAATTTCTCGTGTGAGCCCATTGAACCTGAGCAATCTAAATATAAATCTAGTTTGCCTTTGTATACCCTTGTTGCGTTACCAGGTGAAAGAAGCTCAGCATTTCTGAATATTGGGTGTAGAAATTCTAAACCAAATAAATCATCAAACTGCTCTGCCTCAAACAAGGTTTCTTCAACGGTATGGAACTTTTGTGAGAAATAGTTTTGAGACTCATCTAGGATCTTAACAAGAACTTGCTTAATGCTTTCTTTGTTTATAGATACTCTATCTAATGCCCCTTTAATTTTCTCAATGCTGTTTAAGAAATCAGCGTCATTATTAGCTAAATCCGCTAAAGCCTCTTCTCCTAATTTCTCTGTAAGATCTTTCATAATCTTATCAGCATTATTCATAGCTTGTTCTAGTTGTTGCTCATTTTGAGCACTATCTAAAACTTTATCAGCCATGTCCTCCAAGTCTCCGTGTTTACCTTTGTTGTGGTCTTTTGATACTCCTTTACCTCCAGGCGTTTGCCCTTGGCCTTCTTCATCTCCATCACCAGGTTCTCCTTCTCCTTGTCCTTGTCCATCATCTTCCCCTTCGTCGTCTCCGTCGAAAGGTGATCCTGAACCTCCACCATTTTTCTCTTGTTCCTCTTTGAGTTCTCTCTCAATCTTTTGCATATACATAGCAAGTTCACGAGTTAAAACTTGTGAGAACAATGGTGAGTCTTCTGTTACAACCTTAGTTAAAGAATTATATACTTTATCCATTACCTTTTGCTTAACAACATTGGTTCTGTCAACAGGCTTTCTCTTGATATCTTTGTTGACGTACATTGAATATACATCATCAATCATATGCTGAGGAAGAGTACACTCTTCACCTGTTTTTTCTTCTACATAATCTTTAATCTTTGTAAGCCTGAGTGACTCCCAGCTTGTTACGCCGGGAAGTATCACATGCTTATCTTTTTTCATTCCTAGGAATCCACTACCAGCTGAACTCCAGGTTCCGTAAGGATCCCAGCTAGGAGCTTTGAACTTCTCCCCGCTGTTTTCCCTTTTGCTGAATAGACTCATACTAGATGTTGTTAGCCATTTCAGTTAATACATCTTCCTCTTTCTTAAGGAATTCTAACTTATCCTCTTGCTCATCAACTCTGTTCTTGATATCATCGACATCATCTTGAGATAACTTGCCTCCTTTAAATTGTTGCTCACAAAGAGCTTCAACTTTATCGAACTGTGCAGAATAAGCATCCATAGAGATACAAGCTCCAATTCCATCAATTGCATCATAAATAGCACGAAGCTCTTTAGATACTAATGATTTAGAAATGGTCTTAGCTGCATTCTTGTCAACTAACAACTCAACACACTTCACAATAGCTCTGTCTTCATTGAAATTCCATACAACCATAATATTCTTAATGATTGTAGGTAAAAATGATAAACTTCTATCAGACAAAGAAGAATAGATCAAGTCTATTACTTTCTTTAATTTAATAGGATCAACTGTGATTGCATCAATATCAGTTTGCTCAGGGATATTGATATTGTGATTCTGTCCAAATGTTTTACCACCTTTAGCGTAGTAATCAAGGATGTCAGATTGACGTAATCTGTTCACATGGAACGTTACTAAGAATCTATCCCAGAATGGTGAACCTACTTCATCATCAGGAATGCTGTTACAAGTAGCAATGAATGCTTGCCATTCACATGGCACCTTCTCTGTACCATTAAATAGTATCTTCTCATTCATGATACCTAATAAACTGTTACGTAATGAAGCTGACGCTTTGTCAATCTCATTAATAACTACAAACTTAGCGCTTGTAATAGGTGAATCTACTCTATATTTTTGGTTAAGCGTTAACTCTTCCAGGTCAATATTACCTTTAATTGCATTACTTCTAGTCCCTTCATCAGTTTCTAGTAAAAATAAATCTGCATCGTCAATGTTTCCATTTCCTGCCGCTTTCGCGTAATCAATAACTGCAGCTGTTTTAGCAACTCCAGGAGGGCCAATCAAAAGGATAGGTGTACCTACTGCCTCTCCTAAAGCCATTACTCTAAATGTCTCTAACTTCTTTAATAAGTTAGTGTTGATTGTTCTCTTAATACTCATCGTTTTCTTAATTTTAATTTTTAAATTTATTTTTTGTTTTGAATCATCATTTTTATAAGATTCTTTGTAATATCAGCACCATATGTTTCTCTGAAATCAGAGATGTCTTTAGTACCATTTGGTTCTGGTATCTCTAGTTGGATAAGCTTGTGTTCGTCACATAACTTCTTTCCTGCTATTCTTCCCCAGTTGTTTGTCTTGTCATAATCATTATCGTATAAGACATAAATGTTATCGAAGCGAGCTTTTAATTCATTAACTACACTTTCTTTAGCATTTGTTTTTTCACTCTGTAATGCGCACGCTGTGAGCAAATGAGAGGGGTATAATGACTTAATAACACCTGCATCTTTTCTACTACTTGTGATAATTAGGTTCTTACCTGTTTTAGGTAGCTGTGTCCATAATTCCCAAGTGGAAAAGTCATTGTTATTAACCCATTTCCATTCCTTATTGAGTGGTTGGTAAATTTTAAAGGTTTGTAATCCATCTTTCCTTTCAACAAAAGCATAAGCTAATTCATCAGCTATTCTACAATAACTGTTCATGAAATAATGAGAAATAGGAAATATACCTAAGTATTCTAACTGTTTTACAGTAAATCCATATTTTCCATGCCAATACTCTTTGTCTTTAAGATTCCAAGGCCTTACCTTTATTTGAATGTTAATTCTCTCTTTGCTAACTTTTTTTACCATGTTAGTTTTGCTGACAAATGAATTTATCTGTCTTCCTTTGAGAATTTCTTTTGTTTCAAACTGTGTTAATCCGAAATCTGCCGCTATTCTTGTAAATACATCTGTAATTCTGTTGTAACCTAACAACCTCATTACAAACACGAATGCATCACCTGTATCCCCTGTTGCAAAGTCTTTAAAGAAGATTCTTTTATGATCATCGGAATAGAATAAACTAAACGATGGAACTTTATCTTCTCTTAACGGACTTTTAATAGGTCTATTTGGTATACCTCCGAGGTAAAATTCAAATATCTGGGAATCTGTGATACAACTAAGAATATCTTTTTGATTTGGGAGTTTCTTATGTTCATGATTTTTAAACCCCATTTACTTGATTTTATTGGTTAAAAAAGAGGGTGCATAACACCCTCTCTATAACCTGGTTAATTAATTAATTAATACTACTCATTCAACCAATCATCATCGTCAGACACTGGCTGAGCTGCGAATGCATCGTCAGCACCTGGTGCGTTATCTAATGATAATTGAGTTGGCTTTACAACGAATTCACGTAAAGTAAGGTCATCTCCACCAAACTCTACATTACCAAATGCTCCGTTAGCTTTAGCATCATGGATATCTTTCAAAATCCACTTAAATCTATCAGCTTTCTTACCATGTAAAGTATATTGACGTAAAGTCTTTCTACTAAATATGGTTTGCATTTGACCTCCATCAGCCTTAGTTTTAACACCAAGTACAACGCCAATCTTGTTATTCGTAGAAGCTAATACTCCTTTAAAGATGCTAACATCTCCTCCTAATATAGCTTTCCACTCTTCCTTACTAATCTTAGCATAAGCATCAGACTTATCATCAACTTTCGTTAAATCAAAAGGTAAGTTTAAAAGATTAACTAAGAAGTCTATTACTTCTTCTTCACCTCTTTTAGCTACCTTAACGCCTTGCATACTATACCATGTCATATTTGCTGGGGCATCACCACTAGTTATGTCCTCCTTGGTTAACCAAGTTGTACGTCCGTAATCATTGATTACTTTCACTTTACCAGTTTGTGATTTGTGATGCGTATCAGCAACATAAAATGATGCTTTAGTGTTAATAGGATTATTAACATCTTCGTTACTTAAATAAAAGTCTAACCTAATTTGGTTAACTTCTCTCTCTCCATCTCCATCGGACACTGTCGTAGTACCGGTATATTCTGGATCGTAATTTAACTCACGTCCATATATAGCCTCTAACTCTGCTTTTGTAGGGTTAATTGCTACTACTTTAAAATTCTCTGCTCCAGTAAACAATTTTCTTGTTCCACCTTCGCCAACTTCTTGTCCTTTTCCAAAATTACTCATAAAATCTCCTTCGTTATTTATTTATTGCTGAACAATTACTCTGTTACTGGTTCAGCTTCAGTTTTTTGTAAGAATGATTGGTCTGGACTATCTCCTAATCCTAACATTACGTGACCAGCGTCAGCCTCTTCAACTACAGCAATAGGACCTTCTGGTACTAATGCTACAAATTTAAACGCATCGCAAGGGATATCAGTCCCATCAAGAGACTCTAAACCATACTCAACTCCTTCATTCTCATCTAAGTCAAGAAATGTAATCAAATCTTTCGTTAATGCGGCAGAAGAGATAGCTTTACCTTTCTCCTTACTGTCTTCAAATGCTACTGCATTCTTAGATGTCTTGTACGTTGTCAAGTCATCTATATTTACAAGCATATCAACATTAGCAATAATTATTGCTCTGTTTCCATTCTCGTCAGAATCAATAGTTCCGAAAGATATGTACTGTACCTCTCCTTTATCTAAATTCAACTGCTCCATTGCTGTTTTGTTGAATAAGATTCTACGCGTTCTACCTTTTCCTCTATCTGCCTCAAGCGTTACTACCGCTTTGTTATCATATTTTTGATAAGCCTCATGAGACCCATCTACTTTTCCTAATCTCTTAGTTCCAAATATTATATTCATTATTCTTCTTGTTTATCTATAAAAACTGCATTCCAGTTTATTGTTAAATTGTGATCTTCATCACTTTCTGCTAAAACTACTTTTTGTCCAATTAAATGTTTTTGACGTGAGCCTACAATTAACTTGTCTGATGGAGCAAAATCTATTATAGTTTTGTTCTCCTCTCTGTAAATTAATCCTATACTATCACACCAAGCACATAGAATGTCCTTAGTCTTGCCAGTTAAATTGATGGACTTCTCAGTAAAAGTGTCTCCACCTTTAGTGATGTCCTTCTCTTTGACATGACCAACCATGATCAATGTCTCACAGTACTTCTCAAATGGCTTAACCATCTTAAAAAACGCTGCCCTTGTGTATAAGTACCCAGCTCCATTAGCTAAGGTTCTTACGTCACTACCTGCGAAATTTGCTCCCATAGGTGTTTGCATATAAAGTTGCTTTGCCAATGGCAAACTCATCTCTTCTAATGCAGTTAGTGTATCTAATGCAATAAACTGATATGGCATTTTGCCATCATTAGCTTTCTTTGCATCATCTAAAGACTTCATTAAGTCTTTGAATTGAGTTAAGTTATTAATCTTAACTACCATGGCGTCAACATAGTCTGACCCCTCTTCCATATCTACTATTAAACAGTCGTCTAAGTTAGCCAAAACTGTTGTCTTGCCTGTCTTAGGTGCTCCGAATATCAGCATACGGTTTGGATCTTTTTTTGTTGAAAACCTCCTCTTCATTGGTAAAATCATTTAATTCCTTCTTTTTTAGTTACTTATTATTTTCACTCTTGCCTTGTTCTTGATCCTGTTGAGCTTTCATGTGTTCCATTAGTGTCTGTTTTGATAATAGAAATGCTAACTCTCTTTTATTAAAAGTTTTTTCCATTCTATCACATAGTAATGCTACCACATTCTGCTTACTTGCATCTACAACAAAGTCATTAAATAGATTTTTATTCCTTTCTCCAAAAGTTTTATGTTCTAATCCGCACGAATTTATATCGTTTTCTGTGTCGGAAAAATCATAAGCTTTTGGCTCTGGAATATCTACTATTTTCTTCTGTAATATACTCATTTTTAATGTATTATCCTAATTTATAATCCTTTTTTCTGTGTGACTTTTCTATAATATCTTACTAACTATGTAAGCTATGTAAGTTAAAAAAGTTATAAATCCACAACAAACAATAAAAGTAAAGGAAAATGCCATAAACAATAGTACTCCCCTAAACCCATTTAATGTATCTTTTTTTCTTCTTCTACTCATTCTTTTCTATTTTTTCAAGAATAGTATATTCTGCCGGATAACTTGCTATTATAACTCCAATTCCGGCTGAGTTTCTTTTATAGAAATTCAATCTTCCTGAGCCAAATAGATACTCATCAGCCTCAATAACACCATTAATCTGTGTGCTAGGCATACTTACATGTATTGTATACTTATTCTTCATTATTTAAATTTTTATCAATGTACCTATCATCCATATCCTTCCGGAAAAGGAACATATAAGACAGAAACATTGCATTGCATAATACATGTCCAACGTGAGTTAATTTACTCTCTGGATCATTGTCTTCACCATCTATAAATGAATTAATATGGCGTTGAAGGCTTTCACATACTTCCGTATACTTTAAGCCTCCTTTCCAATTATGTTCATCATACTTTTCAGCTCCAAACATAAGAACTCGTACCATAGGCTCTAAAGCCTTCCATGATACTAATCCCCATTTAAGCTTACCAGTATTATATCTTAAACCTGCCATTAAAGTACTCCTTCAGGGAAGAATGTACTCATTTTTACTTCAAAGAAATTTGAAATAGCTTGCAAATCCTCTATTTTTAGAGAGCAAACTCCTTTTTCAATCTTTCCAATAGTACGATCAGAGATGTTATACCCAGAATTTTTTAATCTTCTAGACAACTGCGCTACATTAATATCAGCTTCTTCTCTTGTTTGTTTAACCTTGTATCCAATGTACTCTAATAAGGACACTCCTACTTCAATCACTTCTCTAGTGATGATCTCCTGCTCTGTTATAATTTTAAACATTACTTTTTTTTTAATTATTTATCTAATCTAAATCCATGCATTACTGGGTGGCGTGGTACACCCGTGTCAGAGTATTCAAAGAATCTTAATTCACATACTTTACCGATGTGCTCAGCTTTATTGGCTAGCAAGTCTTCAGCTTCTGCGTGTGAGATTGATAATCCCGCTCCTAATCTGTTATTCTCAGCCCCATCCCAAAAGAATATAGGCTTACCATGTGTGGGTCTTTTCTCAGAAACCTCTACATCCATAAGAGTTAAAGCTAAATCATCAAAGTCTTTTAATTTCAATAAATTAGAGCTTCTACCATTAAGTTTATACTCTTCTTCACCCCAACGTACAATAGTTCCTTCGTAACCTCTTGCTATATTAACAGAATGATACTTCATTAATTGATCCTCATCAACTATTTCGATAGTCTCAACTAACTCTAACATTGTATTGTTAAGACATATATTCTTTATTAACTCATATCTTTCAGCAAAAGGCTTATCAGATATACAGTCATAAACATGATACTTTACATTAATAGTTTCAGGTCTTTCCTTTTTAATAATACGCATGTTCTCTTGGAAACTTAATCCATGAGCATACAACTCACCATCTAAAACTAATCCATTAATTGATGTTAATAAAGGAAAAGCATCAGTGATGTGTCCCAATGTCTCAATATTATTTCCAGATCTAGATGTTAGTGTATTTTGATCACAATCTCCTAGTCCACGCATACCATCTAATTTAGGCTGTGCATAACAAGGGTATATTACTTTATTTTTCTCTTTTTCAAATACCTTAGCAAGCATTGGCAATATAACTACACTCTTTAGAGCGTCTGTAATTGCTACAAAATACCCTTCCTTAAGCTTCTTTGTATATTTAGCTTTAGCCACCAATACAGCTTGTTCTTCTGGTAAAGTTTCATTGGATCTTCCAAGATTCTTTCCAGAACACTTACTTATATTAACTACTTCTGCTCCTCCTTGCAATCCACTCTTTTGAATAACCTCATCATCAAGAGCTTCAATTGTGAGATATCTAATTTTACCTTTGCTATCTTTTTTATATAGCGTTAGTACTTTACTTTCTTTTTTTGTCAACATTAATCTTCTCTTTCTATATAATCTTCTTCTAATACATGATCTGTGTTGCATTGACAGGTGTTACACCAATTGTCTTGACAACCCTCTATACCTGCATCTGTAATCTCTAAGGTGTTTACATTTACCCATCTTCTATGTTCAATATCATCTGATCCACAACTATCACAAACCTTTTTCACAAGAGGTTCATCAATCACTGCACATTCTCTCTCTTCATTCATATCTTATTTACATTAAATAACTTGTCTAATTTGGCAAGTGTTCTTTTTATAATATCTTTGTCTGGACTTGTAAATGATATTGAGTCTCCGGTAGACACTAATACTTTTATCTTGTATCCTTCCTCTTTATCAGTGGTGCCAAAATACTTAACAACACTATCTCTTCTTATTCTTTGATCATCTATGTCATCTCCTAATGTAAAAAATTCAGGATTTCCATAACCTTCAGATTCTCTTTTATTACCTATCATATTCCAAAATTCTTTTTAGGTTTAGGCGCGCCAGTTCTACCTAATAATTTATCAGCTGTTGCTTCAAATTTAAGCAAATCATGTGATTCATTAGGTGCTGGCAACTCAACAAACCTGTTAGTTGCACCATCAAATAAGAAGTGATGATATTTATTAGGAGGTCCAAATCTATTCTTCAGAATAACTACTGCTCTGAATGTATCTCTAAATCTTCTTATATCATATCCATGATAATCTTCAAATCCATATCTATCAGGTGAATACACACCTATAATTACTTTAGCATCACGCTGTATTTCTTTGTTATTAGCAAATCCTGCCAGTGAGGGTTCAGTCTTTTTCTGAATACTTTCACCTTTATTAGTGAATTGTTCTCTTTCTCCTGATTGTTCTTGTTGTATAACATTGACAACAGCCCAATTCCAGTGTTTAGTGATCTGCTTTAAAGCATAATCAGTACTCCACTTAGCCATGGTTTGATGTTGAGTCATTGTATTGCCAGTATCTTTGTTTTTCTCTGGTGTTAATAAACTCATATGATCGACGACAACTATATTTACTTGATTGGCATCATTAGGAATATAATGAGAGTACACCTTCACTGTTTCAGTGCTAGTTGTGCCATCTTTATGCTTCTTAATGAAATCTCTATCCTCATATACATGCTTGCCATTTTTATCTGCGTAATCTCGACAGTACTTATATATCCCTGTTGGGTTGTATACACTGTCTATAATCTCTACTGATTCAAGTAACCTCTCTACTTCATCCATGTGCTGTTCAATCAATAACATGGTACTATCATCTAATGCACTCTGTCTAAATCCTTGAAGAGTTAATAAATCAACTCTTATATTGCACTTAGATGAGATAAAATTAGATATCATAGTATCAATAAATTCTTGCTTAGATTCCTCTAAAGCAAAATAGAATATTTTTAAATTAATACCATGTTTAAGAGCATATTCTAAAGGCTCTCTAACTGCTAAGGCTTTGGCAACTTGGGTTTTCCCAACACCAGAACCTGCTGTAATCATGGTAATCATTCCTGGTACAATACCAGGCACAGATGTAGCTAACTTAGGATAGTTTTCGAAGGGAATACAAAATATTTTGCCTTGCTCTTTCTCACTTTTAATCTTCTTAAGTTCAGCAACTCTGCCTTTTACTTTGTCTTCTCCTTTTTTTTCTAACATATATCTCCTTTATTATAAATAATCTTCATCTTCATACTTGTTAGCACCCGTATCTTGATCAAGAAGGTATGAATACTTCTCGTGATACCCTTCGTTGAGCCATCTAGTTGCTTCAACCATATATTCAAGATCTCCAGATTTTTCCATCTGTTTAACTTGTAGTTGTAGTACTTTGATAGCTTTCTCTTCAGCTTCAATATTCTTTTTGAATATACTGTTCCATTTCTTCTTAAGTCTCTTACCTAACATGGTATCAACCTTTGATGGACTTAATGCTCTCGAACCACCAAACTTCTTTTTAACGTTAGTTGGGTAGGCTAGTAGCCATTCTTCAAATAAATCTCTTTTAACAGAGAATAATACTTCAGCTTTGTCTCTAATAAACACACCTTCGGATGTAAGCTTAATAAATCCTTTTTTCTCTAATTCCACCAATTGATCTAGCGTATAACTGAACTCCTCGGAGATACAGTGCTTATTTGCTAGGTTGAATAGTATTAGATACTCATTGATTGTTAGGCCTACATCTTTCAGTAATGCTATTGGTATTACTAATTTATCCACACTCTATTTTTTTACTTTCTAATTCATAATTCTCAACCAATCCAAAGAAAGAATATATTTGAAATTCATCACATACCACATCAAAGTTCTCTGCTATTAATTTAGCCATCTTCTCTGGTGTGTTTCTGTTTGGTTTCTCATATTCTTTTTCCATTAGACTTATTGCCCATTCGAGTTCAACCTTGTCAAACCTTTTGTCTTTCTTATATCTTGATGTCATTGAATCTCAGTTTTTTACGTTCACATTTTTCTTCATAATACGGTACTACTGAATCATCCCATACCCCATAGGCCTGATCATCAGGCCAAAGTATATATCTATGATCCTCTTGAGTAAAGCTAGTACAGGTAAATATTCTTCCTGGCTCATAGCCACCACCTGCGCCTTTTCCATCAACATCACGTCTGCATATGTATTTTTGTCCTACTTCAGGTTTCATATCTAACGTATTTATCATCAAAATCCTGCATTGCATTCTCAAAATACTTTTCATCTTGTGTCTTATCGACAACAATTAAATGCATTTCAGGAAATTTATGCCTTAAACATCTTCCAAACATCTGAAAGAAAGAACCTACTGTGCTATCTAATTGCACGATAATACCCTTTTCTATGTTTGATAAGTTCACACTCTCTCTAAGCATCTTAACAGCAAATAGCTCAGTACATGAACCATCATTGAAACAGTCTATCAAGTCTTGGTTAAATTCCTTTGTATTCTTGGAATTAACAGCACTTTGCGCACCTAACTTTACTGACTGATCTATTGCACCAGTGAAACAAATAAACCTCTTCTGAGAGCCTCTAAATTGAGCAACAATACTTGCTGCTTTATCTGTTTTTACCTTCGAAAGAAACTTTTTCCTTTGGCTTCCCAAATTTAAGAATTTATTTCGACATGCTTGCCTTATTTGATAAGATTTATTTGATTGAGATTGATCACTGTAATAGGCCATCTGTTTAGTGATAAGCTGATAATATTCAATTTCATTACACCTAACAATGATTCCTACTTGTTTGGGATATTGTTTAGACACACTCCACATATCACTATGATTACAATGTTTCGTAATCTTACCTTTAGCTTTTCTAAATTGAAATTCATGAACACCTGTTGGTGTTAGACTCATTTTATGAACAACTAACTCTGGTTTTGGCAACAGACCTAAATCTATTGCTTTTAACAAGGAAATTTTATAATAATACACGGTTCCTAAAAGACCCTTAATTAGATCTTTCTTGTCTAATGGAATAGTAGCGGATAAAAGTATCACCTTTGTAAGCGGCCCCACTAAGGACTTCAAAAGTGATACTCTTTTCTCCGTTAATGCGTGGCATTCGTCCAGAACTATAAAGTCTGGATACGTCGAGTGAAACTGGTGTTTATGTAAAGAAGCATAAAGGAACATAGAAACCTTTTTCATAACTGTTTTTTTCTTATGCTTCACAAACTCATCTTCCCAATTTTTCAAGTGGGTTGATTCTTTGCATATAATCACACCTTGTGAATTTCTACGCTTACTTATTATCTCTTCTATTATTCTAATAGATGCAAGAGATTTGCCAACGCCTGTACTCCATTCCAAACAGAGGTAATTGTTAGACTCAGATATTTGTACTGCAAGAGATTGTATTTCGGATTTGATCCTATTACTCTCTGCTGTACTAATCGTCGTCTTCTTCCCCATCTCTGCTTGCGTCTAGTAGTCCTTCAATCATATTATCAATTTCTTTATCTGAAGCTTTGGATAGATCATCAATGTTAATACCCTTCATGTGTTTACCAAAATCTTCTAAACTAGAACTACGTCTCTTACCTTTAGACTTTCTTTCTTTTTCTGCATAACTTGATGTTGGAGATATTTCCCCATTGTCCATGCCTTCTTGAACTTCTTTCTTCAATCTTTGAGCATATTTCTTAAGCTCTGGCTTGTGATACTGAATTGCTTGAGCTACTGCTATCGTGGCTTTAGCAAATGTATCGTCTTTCATACATACTTGCATAAGCATGTCACCTATTGATTCATCAGAACCTCTTACAAATGCAGCATCCATAGAGTCTACTCCATGTTCACCTTTCTCATCTTCAGAAGTTCCTATGAATGCTATGATGTGTTGGTTATTGCTTTCATCATTTTCAAGAACATACGCAAGTAGTTCAAGAGCATGTCTTAATCTACCTTGTACATTAGGTGAAATTGGTCTACTAATTTTCTCACCTTCTGGAGATACAGGCTTAGTAGAGCCTTTTCCTTTGTTACTTCCTTTTTTGAATAGTTCAAACATTGTTTTCTTTATTTAATTAGATTAATGGGAGGAACTCTCTTGCTCCTCCCGAATTTACTTCTACTCCTTTATCAGGTGTAATTAACTTGCTTTCGCAATTAGTTAAAACACAAACTTTTTGTCTTGTAATATCATTGATTTAGTTTTAAATTAAGTTCACTGGGTCACACTTGACCCCATCCACAACTTATCTGCGTTATAACTTTGTCGTGTGACACATCTAGTTATATTAAGGAATCGCCATCCAGGGTTACTATTTTAATAATGTGAGTGATTGTGAACATGAGGTTTAACATCCTCTCCTTTAGCAATCTCTTTAGCTGCGTCTAATACTTTTTCTACTCCTTTTTCTCCGTAAACTTTATCAACACCTTTAGCCATGTCTCTAGTTCCTTCAGAATAGGAATCTATTTTTATATTCTTAAGCATTCTAAATGATGTTAACATCATTGCTATAAAGAATATGTTCATGATAGACAACACTAACACTGCTAATGTATCATTTGGATCTGAATTCGTCAAGGTTCCTATAAAGTATCCTCCTGACGTGAAAAGCACTACTGCTATTAACAATAATTTATACTTCATCTGCTATTTCTTTTAAAAATGAAAAATCTAATTGCTCATAAGACTCACTGTTTTCACTAAATTTGTTAAGGAATTCAGTTAAATGTCTAGACTCTAAGATATCTTCTTTTAGGTCTTTGTATAACTTTCTATCACCTTTCTTACCTAATGCTTTCATTAGTTTTGTAATGCCTTTTAATGCATCTTTCTGCTTCTCTTCAGGTATGTTTTCAACCTGTTCAGAAGTTTGTTCAACTTGTTCAAGTATCTTGCTGATAAACTTTTCTCTCCCTTCCAGGACTTTACTAAGTCTACCATATCTTTCTTTGCAGATACGAAAAATTGTTTCAAATTCTCCTACTGTTAAAGCTCCTTTAAAGTTCTCAAAGGCTTGCTTGTCTTCTGTGTTTTCTGTGTTTTCTTTATCCATTTATTAAAGTTCTATAATTTAATTCATTTTTTAAATCAAATAGTTGATGAGTTTTTTCTTCAAGCTCACCCCTGTCAATCTTAGCAATTATATTTTTTAGATGATTAACATCTAAATGTCCTAACATAATACTATTTCCATTGGATGATTTCCAATAAATTGTATTTCTAACAATAACATGAGCCTTCATTATTCTAGAGTCAAGTGTTAGGTGAAATTCTTTTTTAGTTAAGATGTTCATCATTATTTTCTTCCTCTTGTTCTTCTTTATATTCTTTTTCTGATATCGTCCTTACTTTTATTCTAAAAACAGTAAATACAGAAACAATTACAACTCCTACGGCTGCTACCCACCATTTTAATAGTAAGCATACTAGTATTAATGTAATTCTTGGCCACTTAAAAGCTAATATTGCTATTATAAGTGGTGATAATTTGTAAAAATAATCTAATGTTGTCATTGGTTTTCTTTTTTTAAGTTTAATTCTTCTATTACTATGTATTTGTCTTCTTGTCTAACGTCTACACCTTGTTTTACTTCTAAATCAATTCCACGACTATGTATGAAATTTAGAGTATGTTTCATATATATTATTATCATATACTTAGTTTTCTTCTATTGTGTTTAACATTAAACTCAGTACTTAAATCATAACTTGTAAGTAAAGCTTTCTCAAATACATGAATACCATTTTGCCAGTCTTGTTCAGCTGATTTTCTATTTGGATACAATATACTGTATTTAAGCGAATCTTTACTAATTGAAGTTATAACAATCCTATGATTATCATTTCTACATTGGTATACCTGTCCTTCTTTTAATTCTATTTCCATATTATTTATTTTATACTGATTAGGTACCTATTGGATTCGAACCACTGTCTGATGGATATAAGTAAGTGTTGATTATTTATGTAATTAACCATTTTTGGTTATACTTTATAACCTTTCTAGTCTCTTTAACTAAATCTAGATCTGTACATCTCATGTGTTTTGGCTTTTCGAATTCTGCCATTGTTGCACGTATTAAGTACTCCTGTTCTTTATAGTTCAAAATATGCCCGCAGAATAAATTTAAACTACGAGCTCCTCTTTTAGTTTCTACCATAACTTACTTTAGTCTATAAGTGAACTTTCCTTTATCATCTGTATATGTCTTAGTCAAATCTAAGCTACATGGTACTTCAAGAACCTCTCTCATAGTAGGTGTATTAGTACTCAGACTACCACCTTCTATTATTAACTCACAACCATTTTTAACTATTATTGTTGACTCAGCAGAAACATCGCCTTCAACAATTAACTTAGCATTATGACCATTTACTGTAAAAGTACCACCACCTGTAATACTACCTGTAACAACTAAATTTACGTTAACAGTACTATACTTCTTATTATCTTCTAGATACAAATCTCCTTCAATTTTAGCCCAAAAACAAGTATATCTTTCATCTGCGGCATCTAAGCATCCACTTGCAATTATATGCCTTTTATTATCAGCTAGATAATCCCATATATAAGCAGTCTCTCTTGTGTAGTGGTCTCCATCTAAATCCATTACTGATGTTGACGCACTACTGTATAGGCTTGGGTCTTGAAAGGTGTTTGTTTTCTTGTAAACCTTCTCAACTGTTTGTATACATTTATCCTCACAAGATGTTAACAGAAACATAAGACCTATAACTATTGCAATAGATATTAAAACACTTTTAAATTTGAAATGTTTAATTTCACTAAATTCTTTTCTTAATTCGTTTGTACTTTTCATAATTTATTTATTTACTGTTTATAATTTATATTTTAAATTTCGTTGACTATATACACTATATATATGATAATTAAAAATTTAGAGGGGACAATCAAGCACATTACATAGAAGTTTTATAAGGAAAAGAAATTTAACGCCCCCATTATTGTGGTCACTCGGAGACTCCGAGCTACCGTACTTGAACCCATGCTTCTAATAACTCTAAATTTTTTAAGTTACTGATAGATTATTTATCAGGCTGGTGTCGTAGCCACTAGACTAAAGTATAATCAAGATCTTAAAAAAATGAGGCTTTGATATCATCTCCACCTCATCAACCAACCAACCAACTAAATTACAGAAAATCCAATCTGCATAATTAGGTTTACATAAGAGATTCGAACTCTTGTTTCCTGCCTCTAAGAGGGCAAGCGTCCTAACCCCTAGACGAACGTAAACTTACACCTATTGAATCAATAGGAAATGTTTTAAGGTGTTACATGTATTAACTTATAGTGATAAGATATATCTTATTCTACTATCTCATTGTATGCAACTTTTTTGACATTTGTTAATTGTTCTTGTACTGAAAAATACTCCTTACTAAGCTCTCTCTTAACATTCATAAGGGTTTCCTCTAATTCTTTTAGTTGATTCTTTACCTTTAACACTTTTAGATTTATGAACTCTTCATCATCCATATCTATCACTAACTTTTCATATACTTCAACAAGATCTGGTCTATAATCTTCTATTTCTTCCCAGACATTTGTCATTGAATGTGTTACTGAAGCATGGTCTCTATTCACAATCTTAGATATTACTGCGTATGAATAGCTGGTTAATTCAATAGCTAATCTATAATAGATTGCTCTTAAATATACAATCTCTCTCTTTCTTAAGTCCTGAGTAACATCTATACCTGTTGCCACCATTATCTGATTAAGTAAGAATTTAAGCTTGTCTTTGCCTTTATGAAGAAGCATTGAATGCTCTGGGTCGACCTTATATACATCTCCGTTAGATCTAACGATTTTTACCTTTCTTTTCATTGTTTCTGTTTTTAGGCTCTGTTCTGAAACCATTGATTAATACTTCTTTTTTTTTAAGCAGATCACAAGTATAACTTGAGCCTGTGATTACACTATATTCATGTTTTACCATATCCCTATATAAATTTATTTTTAAATAAAAAACTCTTTGCCCAATTCAGCTATGGGATGTATGAGAAGAGTATCTACTTCTTTTGCTTCTTTCAACAGACATATAGTTTATTAATCTGATGCATACACATTTACAATAAACACAACTGCTGATACAGTTTATAAATCGTTTTACCTGTGCTTAGGTCAACTCCAGCACGCTTTTAAAGACTCGATAGGAATATTTTCAATTTATTGTTTATCTTCAATCAAAGAGTTTAATTACTTCAAGGAATGAAGCGAATCATCCGGTTCTATATGTCTCCGAAGAGTACAGGGAAGCATGAGGCGGTATTATCCTCGCATATCTTCATGATTCCCATTCCTTGATAGAACTTCTAAGACATAGATATATATCAATGCATATATCCAGGTGCATCAAACTTCTCGTATGATGCAGTAGTAGTACTATGCACCAGTGTATTTTTAAAGTTGATTTTTTCTAATACTTGTTTTTCTGCGTCATATGCATTTTCTGCAAATACTTTAAATATTTCACCTGCTGGTGTTTCAACTACATATTGTTCTAAATGTTGTTCTAAATGTTGTGTCATGGTTTTTCAAAATTTTAGTTTTCTTTTATTGTGTAGTACTGGTAAGATCTTTACTAGATCTTCATCTTCGTATACATTTACGTATCCGTCAGACGTCGACTTACATACGTACTCTTCGGTATCCATTTCTTCTATAATAAATATTCTGGTTTTATTAAATGAATCAAATGCTTGATCTTTATAATATGTACTACCACCAGCTATGCAAACGTGATCACCTACTTTATAATTCATAAGTTTAGTGATCTACGTTGGTACATAGGTATCATTTCAATAACACTTTCAGGAACTGTTGGGTCTAATATTGTACCCATTTTCTCTAAAGTGTATCTTATTCCATCATCTGTCCACTTTACTGAATGGACAATGTATTTGTAGTCATTTATATCTACTTCTTCTATTGGTCGTCTGTATTCTTGTCTGATTTGGACGACGTCTTTCGGCTTATACTTAGCGCTATTCTGAACCATATCTTCGATGGATTTAGGGGAAGCTTCCATAAGTATTTCAGAACACGGATTGGGTGTTTCATCATAATCCCAGTCTTTATTATGGCCTTCATAGGAATATCCCATTACTTCTCTTTTCTTTTATTAAAAAAAATGCCTTTACTCTTCTTTCTTTTACACGCTTCTTCATTATAGTGAAGCTATTAGTTCGTCTTTAGTTTTGAAGACATAATCTTCAGTTCTATTAATCTTCTCTCCTTTTAATTGGACAGAGTATTTAATGTCAACGGTTTCTCCAACCATTTTGATGCTAGTCTCGTGGATAGATCCTTCTTTTACTTTACCATTATTTATAGTAAAGCATTCATCTCCTGGATGAAATTTGAATTCAATTTTCTTCATAGTTTTAAATTGGTCTATTTCTTCGTTTATTTTTCCAGTTAACACCTTTTGTGCTACCTAGTCCTTTGAGTTTACTTACTCTGTTGTTAAAGTCATCTCTTGACTCATTTAACTTGTCTTTGTTGTTCTTGTTATTCATACTTTTTTAATTACTCTTTAATATAACACAGGTCCCGTAACATTGCACCTTCTGGGCTTATCAATGCTATTCATACCTTGTATGAAGTCTACAACGTCTTGTAGTTAGGATGTCTGTGTCATGTATTATTATAAGTATTTCTCCTTATAACACTCCCCAATCACTCAGGGTGTGTTTATTGTTTGTTTTAGTCAAAAACATCAGTAGCTGTCTTCTTTTTTTCAAGAAAATCATTTACTGTTTTGTCACTAATAATATTTATCAAAGAATTAAAATCATCTTCGCTTGTAATTATGACCATCGCACTATCAGACTTCATATATCTATTAGTAGAGGAAGTCATTACTGAGCCGTAAAGGTATAAGTTTGTAGTTCCATCTTTTTCTACCCAAAATATAGTTCTTAAGCTTGATGTTCCAATCTTCCAACCTCCATAGCTGAAAATACCTCTAAAAGATTTCTCATCTATGTCTTTATGAATGTCTTTAACTGAATTTGCAACAGCTTTCTCAGACCACTCAATAAACTTAATTCTTGAGTCATTTAGAAAGGTAGTTAGGGCCAACCTATCTTTTTGCTTTAAAATTAATCCGTACTTGCCGTCTTTTGTTAAGTCTAAAAACACTTTACCTTCATCTAAGGTTACGCTTGCGGATATTGTACCTGACTTGTAAGTTCCGTACTTTTCTTGTGCATTCATTCCAAATGTTAATGCCACCATTGCTAATACTAATAATATTTTTTTCATTGTTATTGGGTTTTAATTAATTATTTATTATAAGTTTTTTTTAATCCAATCTTCTAAAGTTGTTTTGTAATTAGAATATATTTCAAAATCACTATTAAGTTTGTTAAATAATATAGTAACCTCTTCTCTATTATACATCTTCTCTTTTACAGAAGTAATATTAACAGTATTGTCTTGGTTTAGTTTTAATTCATAAACATCTCTAAAATCTCCTGACTTACAAGAACAATCTTTACCTAGATGTTCTCCATTGTAATTGTGGCATTCAACTCTTTTAAATTCATACTCAACTTCCCACTTACCTTCAGGATTAGCAACAAATTCTTTTAAGAATGATTGTGGTAGTTGTGGTATCTTTTTAGCCCCACCTATACCATTTCTGTAATAAGCATTTAACTCTGTTTCAACAGTAAGCTTAGGGTCAGTAGTTGCTATGATTTTTCTACGGTTAAATGGATTACCTAATTCTCCATGCCTGCTTGTAGCTTGAGCTAACACACTACCATTGAATATATGCCAATCACCTTCTTTAATAGGTTCTACATCTTGTGATACTGTGATGTAGACATGTTGAGCAACCCTGTGGTCTGATAGTTTTGGACTACCCATTAGCTTATTAGTTCCTTTTACACTATTTACATAAGTAAATAATTTACCATTTCCTTTTAAATGTAAATGACTCTTATCTTCTGTTGGTAGCATTACTACCTGTATTGATTGTTTCATTTTAGCTATAATTTAATAAGGTTAGTTTTAGTTTTTATTTGTGAAGTGAGGTTAAATGGTGGGTGTTTGTATTATCCCATGAACTTGAACGTCTTCTTCGCGTATTTAACTAACACAACAGGCTCATAAAGCTCAAAATCTTCATATCTATACTGATTAGAGTATTCATCATAAGGATCTTGAGCATGTATGTAGTAATCACCTTTATCACCATCACCACTACTGTATGTCTCACCTTCTATCTTCTTTATAACAAACACTCTTAATCTACCTTGAGCATTCTCATCAGTATGACTCTGAGTGTCCCAATAATAACTATCTTGACGTATAGTAACCTTATCACCAACCTCGAATGTGTTCTTGTTGTTCATAATATTGTTTTTTCTTTCGTATTTAAACCTTGCTGGGAGTTTCGTATTTACCTCTGCAGTGCATAAAAAGAGAGGAGGTAAAGTTTAGGGTTTTATAATCAATGTTTTTACATTGATAATTATTTTATTGCAACTTGTTGCAAACCATTTTTTTTGTTGTTAATAAGAAACCCTGCTCAATTAAGAACAGGGTTAATAAGTTTAGCCTAATATTATTCAGCTACATCAGAGTTTGCCTCTTCAGATACAGGTGTTTCCACTCCGTCTCTGTCGCCTGCTAACAAAGTATCTTTGGCATCTAAGTCAAAAACATAGTTAGTGTCACGATAAACAGAAGCACCAAGGTGAGTAATTACCTCTCCTTCCGCACCTTTACGTTTAGGCTCTTGACCCTCGTAGAATGGTGTTAAAGATTCAGTAACAACAACCTTTCCTGGAATAGGATAAGCTTTGTCTTCCTCAAGGATAGTTTCCATTTCCTTTGCAGTTGATTCATCTAAAGTGATGAAAGCTGAACGGTTAGCAAATGACATAAACCCATTATTGATAACAGGGGCTCGTTGGTCAATACGAATTTTACCAAAGGTTTCGCCTTTAGAGTTATCAAAATAAGTAACAATTGCACCTGTTACAGGGTGAGCTTTTACAATAGGCTGATTTGAAAGAACATTTGATTTGCTCATAGTTTTAAAAGATTTAATAAGAGTTTTAAGAAAGGCACTCCATGAAGCCTAGAAATAAACTGATTACTCCCAAAGTATAATAAGAGTTGGAGTAAAGTTTAGGTTTTTTTAAAGCATGAGTATTTCATCATGCTTATATGTTTATGAGGCAACAGCTACTTGCTCTGCCTCTTTGTTGATTAATAACGCTTCCTGTAATGAACGAGCAACTATTGCATTTCCATTAATGTAATAAAGATTTCTCACGATTTCAAATGATTTAGTTAAAGTTTAATCACATCGTCAAGGGCCTACATTCCCTCTCATATCCGAATTTACGCATATCTCTCATACAATCCCCGACTACGTCTAGATTGTGTGTATACACGATGTGATTGAGAATAATATATTCCCAATGTATAATAAGAGTTATTGTGAAGTTTAGGTTTTTATATTCAGGAGAATTTCTTCCCCTGAACAATTATACTTTCTTAAGCTTGTTGTACTTGTCTAGTTCAACTCCTGAAATCATTGCAAGTGCTTCTTCTTGTGAATCAGCAAATACAACCATTCCACCCACAATGAATGTCTTCTTTGCAGGTGATTTGTCTTGTTTCATCTTAACTCTCATTTCTTGCTAATTTTATACTTGTTAGTTAAGTAAATACCAAACTTGCAAACTAATACGATTGCAAGCAATAAGCCTTGCCAATACAATGAGTCAAGCATAGCATCATTAGTAAATTCTCTTCTACCCCAATTAACGGAATAGAGAGTAATCATCATAAATAGTGTCATCCACATTAATGATATCATCTTAATTACTTGTAGTGTTGTTTTCATGATTATGTTGTTTAGGTTAATAATAACACTCCTTACTAGCATAGAGTGTTAATGCATCATTTAACTAGTACCACAAAGGGCTGATGACATGTGTTGTGTCCACTTAGCATCATCCTCAATGAGGCATGTGATAGCACCTCGGACAAGGGTGTTTGAATGTAATATGCATGGCGTTGTTATTATCAATCATTAGGTCATGATAATAGAATATACCCAATTAGTTATGTGGTGTTCACTCCACACTCATTCATTACTCTTCACCTCTCGTAGGTTAATTAAGTCTTAGCTACGACTAGCTAGACAAGAATAAGAATCTTCAAGCAATGAGCTTGATGAAACTAATTGGGTTAGGTGTGACAAAATCACTACCCCTATACCCAAAATATAAAAAGAGTGGGGGTGAAGTTGTGGTTTATCTTGTGTACGACTATATTTTCAACTTAAAAAAAAATTATTAAAAAAAAAAATTGTATCTTTAGCTGATGAAGACATATAGAGAAGTCCTAGAGAGTTATAACTTCCATTGGAATAGTACAAAAGAACTGTGGATTAAGTCCAGTGGGTTTGGTAGGAGTAGCACTGTGGACGTGATGTTAAAGAACTTATTTATAATTCACAAGGGTAAAGTTAAAGTTTATGATCACTATATTGACGACTTGCAGTCCTTTACTGACATAATGAAAGAAAACTTTGGATAGTTACGGGAAAACCACAGCAAAAAAACTTCTTTAGCTATAATGCCATAGCTAGTTATTTTATTTTATAGTTATCTTTACCTATGCAAAGAATAAATTTCTCTAAAGTTCTAGGCACATTTGCCTTTGTAGTCTTTGGAATGACAACCCCAACCAACATTATGTTCATTCCAAGGACTCTTGGGTATTTAATGTTTATTATTCGCATAATTCTTCCACTATATGTAATATTCTTCTTAGAATTCTTCCCACATTCAAAAATTTCTCAAATAGTCATTGCAATTTACAGTTTTTTTAAGTATCTCTAGAAAGAAATTAAACTTAAAAAAGCCTACTTCTCAGTAGGCTTTGTTATGTCGAATATCTCAAGTCTATAACTCTCACTAGGTTTGGAACCCCCACTAAACATCAGAGCTTTATCTGTTTCATAGTCAAATTTTTTAAACACTTCCTTTTCAACTAGTATGCTTATTTCATTGTAAACAAATCTATAAAATTTAGTGTGATCAAATTTACATTCTTTCTTTTTAAGAAACTTTGACATGGCTACAAAATTTAATCGCTTGTTTTTTGAAGCCCGTAATATCTGATTCAAAGTTTTCTCCGTAAACAGCCTTGTGGGTCAGTATTGGCATCTCTCCTGAGTCCAATAGCAAAAGAGTAACACTTCCTTCATTTACATTTTCCTCATAATCAGCATGATGCTTACACGCGTAACTATCTAATGCGTAATTTAATTTTTTAAATTCTTTATCTAAATCCATTTTTATATTGTTTTTAACATTTATATTTTGTATCTTTAGTAAATATACGAAAAATAATGCTAAATAAAAAATCTGAGAGAAGTTTTAATGAACAAATGCAAGAAGCCAAAGAAGCTGGTGACTTAACTAAGTGGAAAGAACTATCCCGTAGAGCAAGTATGGCTTATAGAGATGAGGTTCATAGATTAAAGCTTTTGGAAAAGAAAATAAAAGAGGACTTATATAACAAAAGTTTGTGACACTTATATTTGGAATTACTGTTTTTATATCGTATGTTTGCATAAATAAAACTATCTGGTGTTAGAATTACATCAGCCTAAAGCTAATAAGTTAAGAATATTATAGGGCGTAGGCGTGTAACTGAGGTTCAAAGGATAGTAACTCGTTGGAAACCTTTTACATATAATAATAGAGTTGGACTGGATACGGAACAAGTAGGATCCTTTTGAATTAACAAATGTTATCAGTCCTGGGCACAAGTAACACTGCTCTATTGAAATTGTAAAGAAAACTGCTCCAGGTTACGATATACCAACGTGGCCAAGGGATTTTTCTATCTAATAATTAAAACTAGAATATATATATATTATGGAAATTGTAAATGAGATTAAAAATGTTGTTAATGTTGTAGTGAACTTCTTCACAGGACTAGGATTTTATGGCGTAGGCCTATTAGCTGGTGGTGTTGGAGTATGGGCGCTATTGGGGTGGCCACATATAGGCGCAGGTCTAATTGGTGCATTCATTTTTAAGAATTTTAAAGCTATTGTTGACTACGTTAAGGGTGTCAAGCTATAAATTGTTTAAATCTATTATTAAGATCCTCACAGAAATGTGGGGATTTTTTAGTTTTAATTAGGAAGTGTGATTTATATTTTGTACTTTTAGTAAATGATGAAAAATAAAAGAAAAAGCTTATCATTAAGCATCAAACCATCACTAAGACGTGTCTTAGACATGGATAATGAGACAATATTAGCTAACTATGCATTGATTGCACACAAAGCTTCTTCATTGAGTAGTACTCAAAGAAGATTCTTGCAACAAGTACTGCAAAGTAAGTTAAATCATGGGGTGATTAAGGATGATGAAGTTGCAACAGCTGTAACCAAATTAGCTAATGCAATAATGCAAGGAACAAAAGAAACATTAGATGAGAGTAGGAATAGTTCAGACGAGTAACATCGGAGACAAGATAGAAGAGGCATTGTGGAATGCAAAGGATAGAGGAGAGACTAGTATTACTTTTATTATCCAACCACACGCACTAAATGAGGTTGTTCTCTTTTTAGAGAGGAACACAGCAGTAGATTCTGTTGATATACAAAATGAGTCATTATTTTTAGTTAAAGACATGAGGATCTCATTTGAATTAGTAGATTATTATGTCTAAGTTAGATGACATAGCAAATGGGTATGGAAACTTAGCTAAAGATAAGCTAGGATTACTCACTAAGAAACAAAGTAAGTTATTCTCTAACAGAATGGCTATATGTCAAGCTTGTGAGTTTAAGACTGAACTAGGAAGATGTAGAAAGTGTGGTTGTGTATTGACAGCTAAGACTAAGTGTGAGGATTGTAAATGCCCAGTAGATAAATGGTAACAGCAGAGGAGATAGTAGAGTTAGGCTTTATGCCTTATAAGATTAAGAGAGGAAATAGTATATTCTATATATCTAATGAAACAGATATAATAGAACTAACAATAAACTTAAATACCGGAAGATATAAAATTGAAATTAACGATGAAGAGACCTCAAAAGGAAAGGTCTCATCAATTAACGAACTAGAAGATAGAATACAAGATGGAGAATATTAAATATGAAACAGAGGCAAGACAAAGCATCAAGAAAGGTGTTGATGCTTTGGCAAATGCAGTAAAGATTACTTTGGGGCCCAAAGGAAAGAATGTTATCATTGATAGAGGAGTAGACTTCCTGCCAATAATAACTAAAGATGGGGTAACAGTTGCTAAGAGTATAACTCTTGTTGACAGGTTTGAAAGCATGGGTGCACAGCTTATTCAAGACGTTGCTGAGCAAGCAGAACAAGGATCAGGTGATGGTACTACAACCGCTACTGTAATAGCGCAGTGTATAATGAAATATGGATTAAAGCTTGTAGAGGCTGGATATGATCCTAATGAATTAAAGCAGGGGATAGATTTCGGGGTCAAGCAGGCAGTTGAATATATCAATTCAATTTCTATACCTGTTGATACAGATTCAGAAATGATTAAACAAATTGCTACAATCTCTGCAAACAACAATGAAGCCATTGGTGAGTTAGTTGCTGAAGCCTTTGGGAAAGTAGGTAAAGAAGGTGGAGTTTCTGTGGAAGAAGGACAAGGCCAAGATACTTACATAGAAGTAGTTGATGGAATGCAATTCGATAGAGGAATGACTTCTCCTTACTTTTCTACTAATCCAGAGGCAATGGAAGTGACTTACAAAGACCCATATATTATGTTGGTCGATGGGAAGTTAAATGCTGTTGATGATGTTATGCCTACACTGGAAGCCGTAACCAAGACAGGAAGACCGCTACTAATAATAGCGGAAGACATAGAAGGACAAGCACTTGCAACATTGGTGATGAACAAGACACGAGGAGGAGTGCAAGTTGTTGCTGTCAAGACACCAGGCTTTGGTAGTCAGAGAGCAGAAATACTACAAGACATGGCATATCAAACTGGAGCAATAGTTTGTAAGTCTGAATTCATAGATCAATTTGATGGATCATATTTAGGTCAAGCAGATACAGTTAACGTGACTCAACACAGTACTGTAATAGTTGGAGCTAAAGGGATAGAGATGGATATCAAAAATAGAGTCTCTGAGTTAAATGATAAAATCAAAATAGAAAAATCAGAGTTCAATAAGAAACAATTAGAAAATAGAATAGCAAAACTTTCTGGTGGCATTGCTGTAATCTATGTTGGAGGTAATTCTGAGGTAGAAATGAAAGAAAAGATGGATCGAGTTATTGATGCAAAAGAAGCTGTGATATCTGCGCTAGAAGAAGGTGTTGTACCAGGCGGAGGAATTGCTTTGCTTAATGCTATTGATCATATTGAAGATGTTAGACATGAGACAGAGCAAAAAGGAATTAACCTTCTTAAAGAAGCTTGCAAAGCTCCGATAATCACAATATGTGAGAACGCTGGAGTTAGTGGCGATGTTATTATTAGCAACATAAAGAACAACATACATGCAACAGTTAATGGATATGATGCTAAAGATGGTAAGTATGTAAATATGACGCATATGGGTATTATTGATCCTAAGAAAGTAACTAGAGTAGCGCTCGAGAATGCTGCATCAGTTGCTGGGACAATCCTTACGACTGGATGTGCTATAAAATTATAATTATGGATAAAAAAGAATTAACCAAAGAAATTAAAAGAAGAGAGCACGCCAATATGATGGCACCATTTCCAGTATACGATACTGACATTATAAATGATTTAAAATTATTAAATATGATAACTAAAAAACAAGATTACAATAATGTCCCAGTAACGTACTGTAAGACATGCTTAAAATTACACATTAAAGAAGTTTCATTTCCCAAGGATGGAGCAATAAGCAGTAAAGATAAAGCCATTGTGCCTTACTGTGTGGATTGTGGTAACACAGACTTAGATAATACTCATATTACTGAATGGGAAGACATGTATGAGGAAAGATATGGAAAGAAATTTTTAGATGAAAAATAATAACATGAAAGAGCTTATAGAACTAAACCAATGGGATAGTGATGGAATATTAAAATATGATTATGTCTCAACAGACATGGAGTATTTGGAGGATAAGGCAGATAGAATATACAAGGTAATAAATGCAATTAACAAGGTAGAAAATAGGTACGTTGTATCTATGAAGTACTCTGGAACTGATGACAGTCCTGAAGTTACTTTGAGCATACAAATAGAAATGAATGAACAATATAAATGTAAAAAGAATAAAGACCTCAAAAAGGGAGATATTTAAATACTGGCTAGAATTCCTTAAGCCTTATCATAAGTTAAGACAAAAGGAAATTGATGCACTTGCGCTTCTATTGTATTACAGGTATGAATTGTCAAGAGAAGTAAATAATAAAGACTTGGTAAGTAAGCTGCTCTTTGCTACTGATACTAGAAACCAGATAAGAGATGATCTTGGAGGCATGAGTCAAAAGGTATTTAACAATCTATTAACTTCTTTAAGAAAGAAGGGGGTTATAATGAATGGAAATGTTATTAACCCAGTATTGATACCTAACATGACTGAAGATGGGTTTAAATTGATATTCAATTTTGAAATAGATGAGGGAAAATAAATCAGATCTTTTAAAGTTAAAAGAATTAGCTGAGAAATACGGACTTACAGTGCAGGAAGTTAGGGATATAAAGAATAGTCAATTTGAATTCGTTAGAGTTGCAAATAGGAATCTTAATATACCTGATGACTTAACGCGCGAAGAGTTTAAAGAGCTTAAAACAAACTTTACATTTCCTGCATTAGGAAAACTATATGCTAGTTACTTCCTATACGACAGGATACAAGAAAATAAAAAAAAGAATAAAGATTAGGAATTAAAGAAATTAATTATTATATTTACAAATAAATTAAAAACAAATTTTATGAAAACACTTATTACAGCAATAGACAAAGCAGTTAGAGAGGGAGTCTATACATTAGAGGAAATATCAATCATCTTAAGAGAGCTAGATGCACTAGGAAAAATAGTTGAACAGAATAAGAATGCAGAAACTGCATTAAAAGCAGCTAGTGAAAAAAACGATGCTAAGATATCTAAACCAGTAAAATAATGAATGTTAAGAAGGATGTTAAAATACAAAAACAAGTAGCTGAGTCACAAGCAGTACATAAGGAATTTTTTACTACTCGTGATAAGATTAATAGAGGATCTAAGGGATTAGTCGATAATGCTACTGAAATTTTAGGAGCTGAAGCTGAGGTTAAAGAGTTATTGTATAAAGATTCTCTTAAAGATCATCCTTTGCCAATTGGGATTGAGCCAATGTTCAATACAATGTTTTTAACAGCTAGAAGAAACAAACTAACCAACGAGTCAGGTCTATACTTACCGACAGCATCTTTTGGTGCTGAAGGTAGTACAGATTTGGAACAAGACTTCTCAGTTGCTCAAAAAGTAATGGCAATAGGGCCACAATGTCAGCAAATTGAAAAAGGAATGGAGGTTAAAATTAATATTGAGAACTTCAAGAAAAGAGTTGATGAAGACATGAGGGATAGGGTAAAAGCTAATTACACTTATGATATGCCAATAGTTAATATAAACAATATAGATTACATAAAAGTCTCAGAGAGAGACATAGATTACATAATAAATTCAAACAAGCAAACATGAAAGACAAGGTAAAAGAAGTATTAGATATCTTAAAGGAACTTCCTCAAGATATAGTTGTAAGAAGCGCAATTGTAAAAGGTGAGAAATTTTTTAACTCATTAAATACAATAGTTATTGTTCCTCAGAAGGTAAAAAAAACAGAGGTAAAGGTAGAGAAAAGCCTCTTTGGAAGTAAGAAAAATAAATAACATCACAAAAGATGATGATAGCTCTACTTGACAGTAGGGCTTTTTTTTCATATATTTACATAATATTGCGTGAAGGTGTAAAGGTTGCATAGGGTCTCATAAATTCCATGGGACAGAGGTAATTGAGTTAATTCTTAGTTACCTCAATGTATAAAGAGAGAGAGGAAATGAATGTATTTGAAATTGTAAACAACCAGGTTACATTTGCGCCACAAGCGCTTATGATTAAACCATTTAGAGAGATTTGGGATAACGACAAGTCTAAAGATAAATTTCAGGCAACCTTAGAGCTGTCTTATGTGTATTATATGTCAGATGAAAGATCCAACTATATGTACATACTTGATGAGGATGAGAGACATGATTCGATTTGCTTAGATATAGATCTAGGTGAGAACTGGATAAAGCCATCTTACATTGATGAAGCTATTGCTTATTACAAGAGATTGTCTGAGACAACCAGTACTAAGTTATTAGAAAGCACACGCGGAGTTATTGAAAAGATATCAGGATTTTTAGATGCTATTGATATCAATGAGCGTGATCCTAGAACACAGAAGCCTATTCATGACATAACAAAAATTACTAGTGCTGTTGAGAAGATACCAAAGCTTATTAAGGCTTTGAATGATATAGAAAAAGAAATTATAAAAGAAAAAGAATTAAAAGCTCAGTCTGGAAATAAGATTGTAGGAATGTTTGATACTAATGAGGGAATTTAACGAACTACAAACAGAACTAACTGAAGAGTTATTGATCGGAATGAAGAGGGAAGAAAGAACTGACCTCTTAGCTGATATAGATGCAATTCAGTTTATTCAAAACTTAGCTGATCCAAAGAGACCTAGACTTATTGATCTAGAAAGATGGGAGAACCCTCTCTTGCCATTACAGTCTGATGATCCTAAGATGAAGACTAGAGTTCTTGATCCTAAAGGAAGAATAGCAGTTGAGCTTACTAATCCACATATCCTAGAGGATATGGATTACTTTAGGCCTGCAGCTATATTTTTTGAGAAGCATGGTACTTATACTAAGCTGTTTCCTAATCAGAATCCTAACTCAGAGTATTATAAGTTCTGGGCCGAAGAAGCTAGACGTTGTAGAGAAGGTTATATAAGACATAGTGATGGTGAATGGATACCAGGTAATTATTACTTTCAATTAAACTACGCGCCTTTATTAAGAGCAGAAGTTATTGATGGTACAAAGCAAAGTGACAGGGTGGAAGCATTTCCATATGTGTATGATGCAGATTACTGGTTCTATCATTACGTAGAGATTGCAAGAGCTCATGGTATGCATGGAGCTAACCTTAAAAGAAGGGGTTGTGGATATTCAGTAAAGGCATCTAATATGATGGCTAAGAATTTTATACTTGGTGATACAACTAAAGCAAAGAAAAAAGTTAAATCATTCGCGATAGCAAATGAGAAAGAGTATTTAACAAAGGATGGTATACTTAATAAGTTTATTGGAACTATTGATTTCTGCGCCTCTCATACTCCATTTCCTCGTATACGCTCATTAAAGGATTCCCTAAATGACATGCACTGGAGGATGGGGCGCAAAGATACAAAGACTGGTACTGAAGTAGGAGTCTTAAATGAAGTGATTGGTGTTACACTTAAGAATGATCCACAGAAAGCAAGGGGTAAAAGGGGTGCATTAGTACTCTGGGAAGAAGCAGGTAAATTTGATGACTTCCTTACAGCTTGGGGAATTGCTAGACCATCAGTAGAAGAATCTGGATATGCATTTGGATTTATGATGGCAGGTGGTACCGGTGGTGTTGAAGGTGGAGCATTCGAAGGATTAGAAGAAATCTTCTATAATTCAGTAGGACATAATATATACTCAATGCCTAATGTGTTTGATAGAAATGCATTTGGTAAAGGTGAATGTGCATTCTTCTTCGGAACATATTTAAACTACACGGGTAAGTATGACAAGAATGGAAATAGTGATGTAATAGGCGCTATGATTGAGATCAATAAAGCTAGAGCAATTGTAAAGTATGGCTCAAGTGATCCTAATGCAATTGTACAGAAGAAAGCTGAGGAACCTATTACTCCACAAGAAGCTATTATGCGTACACAGGGTACAGCATTTCCTGTTGCAGATTTAAGAGATTACTTAGAAGATATACTTCCTAGATTACAAGGATTCGTTGATGAGCATTGGGTTGGTAATTTAACCTATGACGAGAAAGGATTAATTAAGTGGGAACTAAGTCAGGATCTTATACCAATTAGAGAGTTTCCATATAAAGTAAAAGGAGCTACATCTGATGGAGCAGTAGAGATATTCTCAATGCCAGAGAAAGATAGAGATGGCAGAGTGTTTGGTAACAGATACATTGCTGGGATTGACCCTATTGATAATGATTATACTATTGGTGGATCTCTTGCTAGTGTATTTGTATTTGATTTATGGACTGATAAGATAGTTGCTGAATATACAGGTAGACCAGTATTAGCTGATACATTTTATGAGCAATGCTTGAGGTTAACTCAATTCTATAATGCTCAGGCTAATTACGAAAACAACCTCAAAGGATTATTTACTTACTTTTCCAATAAGAGTGCTCTGCATTTACTAGCAGACAGCCCAGAGATATTAAGAGATATGGAAATAGTCAAAACAACACTATATGGAAATAGATCTAAAGGTACTAGAACAACTGCTGAAGTCATCAAACTTGGAAAAACATTACAAAGACAATGGATGTTATCCCAGTACGAACTTGAGGTTTTTAATGAAGAAACTGGTGATAATGACCTTATTAGCGTGCCTAATCTACGAAGAATAAGAAGTATAGGATACATTAAAGAGTGTATAGCATGGAATCCTGACATCAATACAGATAGAGTCTCAGCCATGGATATGGTTATGATTCTTAGAGAAGATAGAAAGAGGTATATAGATAAGTTTGAAGATAACAAAATAGAAGACCCAATTAACCATTTTCATGATGATCCATTTTTGGATGATAACTGGAATAAAGCAATGGAAAAAGCAGGTTGGGAAAAGAACAGTACAATATAGCTATAATAATAGCATGATAATTAAAGTAAAATGAACTATTTTTACAAAAATATGAAATATGTCAACAGATAAAAGTTTTCCAAGACAGAAATTGTCCTTTAAGCAAAAGGGGCCAAAATGGAGACAATCCCACCTAGACTGGGCAGACCATAATAGTCACTTAAATAATACTATTATACGTAGAAAATTTAAAAACAAAAAAATAAACCTAGACCTATACAATGGTAAGGTAGATTTACGCGATATGAAGTTAGTTCTTAACCCAGGTGGTTTAGAGCAACACTTTGTTCCAGATGCCATACAGCATTACCCAATCGTAGCACCACGAGTAAATGTACTTGTAGGTGAGGAAAAAAGACGTAAGTTTGATTGGACAGTTCAAATAACTAATCCAGACACTATATCTAAGATTAAAACAGATAAGATGGCTTTAATCCAAGCAAAGATTAAAGAGTTCATTGGATCTGACCTATCTGACGAAGAATTGGATAAAGAACTTCAGGCATATGGTGATTACATAAACTTTGACTACCAGGATCTACGCGAGAAGAGAGCTAATCTTTTAATGCGTAGTTATATTGAGAAGCTTGAAATGAAAATTAAATTTCAACAAGGCTTTAAAGATGCACTTATTATGGGTGAGGAAATTTACATGTTTGACATTGTAAATGGAAAGGTTACATTTGAAAAATTAAATCCACTCAAAGTACATACGTTAAGATCTGGCTATTCTAATATGATAGAAGATGCTGATGTTATTGTAATAGATGACTTCTGGAGCCCCGGAAAGATACAAGATACATTCTATGCAGACCTTAAGGAAAAAGACGTTAAGAAGTTAGACAACGGAGAATTCAGGGGTGATGGTACAGACTTAGATGGTGAAAATTTAGCAATTGACGATAAAGAAGGATGGGAAATATATGAAAGGGAAACAATAAATTCTTTCATAGAGTCATCTGGAATATTCGCTGGAAGTGGATCTCAAGGAAGAAACACTTATACAGACGGCGCGGGAAATATTAGAGTTCTTAGAATGTTCTGGAAGTCCATGAAGCAAATACAAAAAGTAACTTACTTTGATGACTTAGGTAAAACTCAGATTAAATTTAGAGCTGAGGATTATATTTTAGATAAAGATAAAGGTGAGACTTCAGAAAAATTCTGGGTAACACAATGGTGGAAAGGCGCTAAAGTAGGTAAAGATACTTATGTTAAGATCCAACCTAGAGAAATACAATATAATAAAATCAATGAGCCTTCATTCAATTCATGTGGAATAGTTGGACAGATTTATAATACAAACGAACAAGAGGCAGTATCTATGATAGATAGAGCCAAACCATTCCAATACCTGTTTGATATATCATGGTATAGGGTGAATGAAACATTATCTAAATACTTAGGGTCTATTGTTGAATTAGATTTAGCCAAAGTACCAACTGGCTGGAATGTTACTAAATGGTTATACTTTGCACGTAAGTCAGGTATTTCTGTTGTAGATAGTTTCAAAGAAGGACAGAAAGGTATGGCAAAAGGTAAACTTGCTGGGTCAGTAGGAAATACAACTGGTAAGGTTCTTGAACAAAGAATAGGTGATTTCATTCAGGTCCATATGGAGATGATGGAGTTTGCTTCTGCTAAGATGGACGAGATTACTGGAGTTTCAAGACAAAGACTTGGTCAAACTGAGAACAGAGAGACTATGGGTGGAATAGAGAGAGCGGTGTCTCAATCTAATCACATCACAGAAGAGTTATTTACTTTGCATGATTATTGCAAGAAGAGATGTTTTCAAATACTTATTGAAACCGCTAAGATAGCTTTAAAGGGTCAGGAATTAAAATTCTCTTACATTGGTGACGACATGACTAGACAGATCATGGAGATTGATGGTGATGAGTTTGCTGAAGAAGAATATGGTCTTGCAGTATCTAATGAAGATGGTATTAACCAGATTCAACAAAAATTAGATGGAATGATTCAATTAGGTTTACAAAACCAAATGATTACATTCTCTGCTGCTATGAAAATGTACAACTCACCTTCATTACGTGAAGTTCAACGAATGATTGAGAAAGATGAGAAAGCTATGAAAGAGAATCAAGCTGCTCAAGGTGAAGCTGAACAAAAACAAGCTCAGGCTTTAATGGAGCAACAAGCTGCTAAAGAGCAAAGAGATGAAGAAAGAGCTGCTTATGAGTTTGATAAAGAAGACGAGACTAAAAGATATATTGCTGAGTTAAAAGCTGAGACAGATCGTATCAAAATTGATAATGAGGAAGCTGGTATAGATATGCCAGAGGGCAACAATACTGATGATGCAGACTATGAGAAATTTAAAGCTGAGTTAGGGATCAAAGAGAAAGGATTATCTAACGACATGACTAAGCATAGAGATCAGATGGCTCGTAAAGATAAAGAAATAGCAATTAAGAATAAGGTAGCAAATAAACCTGCTCCTTCAACATCTAAATAATGGGAATAATAACATTAGCAATAGCTGCGGAGGCTAATCAGCCTCCTAATAAACCAGGAGTTGTAGCTATAAGCATAGCGTATAATGAATTATACCCATTTACGCTAGCTGACTATACAACACTAGCTAGTCCTATATTTTCAGATCCTGATGGAGATTCACTTGAGAGTATTAAGATACTTACGTTACCAGCAGTTGGCACATTAACACTAAGTTCTGTTGCGGTTATAGCAAATGATGTGATAACTTCAGCTCAATTAACATCAGGTAATCTTGAATATCAAGCTGACCCTGCAGATACAGATGGGTATGGTTCATCTTTTACTTATACATCATCTGATGATGGTTCCTCTACATTTAGCTCTTTTACAGGAAGTGTAACAATTATTGTTGCTGCTCAAATAGCTAACCTACCTCCAGATTCTGTTGGAACAGGTTCGGCTACTATTTCTTATGGTGAGACGTTAACATTTACTAGCGCGATGTTTACTTCAGGTACTATTCCAGCGTATAATGATCCTGAAGGTGACCCAGCTTTATTTTTAAGGATAACTGGAGTTCCGACACTAGGAACTATATATATTTCAGCATTAGAAGTTGCTATTAATGAGGTAATAGACATGTCAGATGTAGATTTAGGATTACTAACATATGTTCCAGACTTAACAGATACAGATGGTGATTTACAAGGATTCACATTCGAATTAGCTGATACATCAGGAATATTCGTAGGATAAAAAAAAGATAAAATGGCAGATTTTAATATTACAATAGGAAGTGACAGTACATACGAGGTCACTCAACTAAGTGCAAATAGCACAGATTGTGCAACTATTTATACTTATCAAGTTACAGCTCTTGCTTCAGAAAGCATAGTTATTACATTGGCAGGAACGTACGATAATGCAATGTATGTTTCTAACGCGGTAGAATCTACACTTATTTCTCCACAGACAGTAGCATTTAATACTACACTTATATTTTCATTTTCAATAGAGAACTCTGGTAATCCTGGAGTTTTTGATAGTTGCGATGTTACAGTTGTAAATAATACTACAATAGAAACAATAGATACATTTAATTTCACTGACACAAGGGAAGTTGATAGTGAGAAATGTGCTTCAGGAACTTTAACTTATGACGAATTAACAGATACTCCAAGTACTAAAGTTGGAAACGCTTTAAAATACATACAAGTATCTGCTGATGAATTAACTCATATTTATGTTGATGCTGTTCCTGGTGACGCTACATACGTACACACGCAAGCAATAGCTGCAACATCATGGGTAATTCCACACTCATTAGGAAAGAATCCTTCAGTCACAGTTCAAGATGGATCTGGCAATACAGTATTCGGAGATATAACTTTTACAGACACAAGCAATTTAACACTTACATTTAACGTGGCCTTTTCAGGAACAGCTTACTTAAACTAATATGCATATATTTGGAACAGACATAGATCTTAGCAGAAATGAAGCTAAAAATTTTCGAATGGAAAATGGTATAGCCCTACCTTCTGTTGTTGCTGGAGATTCTGGATTAACTTTCTATCATGCTGGATTAGGTACATTTTACGGATGGACCGGTGCAACATGGTTAGATTTAGGCGCCTCTGGAGGCGGAGGATCATATACATTACCTACTGCAACTGATACTATACTCGGAGGAGTAAAGATTGATAATACAACTATAACAATAGATGGAGGTGGCGTAATATCTGCTTCACCTTCAATTATAGCTTCTGGATTCGAAGAAGTAACAGAAGGGCTTAATACAGGATGGAGATTTATAGGAGAAACTGCAGGTGATAATGTTAATAGATACTACATAGGTGATAAAGCATGGGATGCTATGTTATATGACGGAACTTCCGTAGGGCTACCAGATATACCATCATTACCTTATGGTACTAATTCTGCTCGGGGAATTAATTTCGGTTTAGATAATAAAGACAATGCTCAATACGCTACAATCGTAATGGGTGGTGCTAATCAAACCAATGCATACGCAAATGCAGTAATGATTGGTAATTATAATAATGCTGGATATGGATACGGAGACACCTGTATAGGTACATACAACACTACAGTTCCTTCAAATGTAAATAGTTTTTTAACAGCTATTGGACACAACGTCACTATGAACGCGGCTTTTGGTGGTGTAGGTTTAGGTTTGGCTGTAACAAATAATTCTAATGGTTCTGTTGTTGTCGGGACATCCAACACCTTATGGACAGGAGGAGGCAGTGCTTCTGATAGACCTATGTTTCAAGTTGGTATTGGAACAACATTTACGCCATCCGCAAGATGGACATCTAATACAAGAAAAGATGGTTTTACGGTTAAGTTTAATGGACAAGTAATTGGAGACAGTTTAACAACAGCTTTAATTGATTCAGAAGTTACAGGAAGAGTATTGATAACAAGAGAGTGGTATGAGAATAGTACAGTATCTAGTCCTATCATAGCTGTAAATGAAGGTAATGGAGAAGGGTACAGGTTAGCTTCTACTCCTGTAGATAACGTAGGAAATATAGGATTACACGCAGTAGATTTAGGAGAGCATTCTGTAGCTTCTACAACAGAAGGAGCTTTGGCGACTCACGCATTTATAGGTAATGGAGATACAAACTCTATATCTGGAAACGCTTATGGAGCATTTACATTAGGTGGAGGAGCTAATACTATAGCAGGTAATGCAGTAGGAGCAGGTGCTTTAGGTAATTTCAACACAATATCAGAAGGTTACGGAGCTTTAGCATCCGGAGCTTACAACACAATAAACACAGCTAACCTTGGTGGAGGATTCTTAGCTTTAGGTCATGGTAACTCGGTTACAGGAGAGTTCCCACTAGGGGCTATAGGTCTGGCATTAAGCGTTAACTCTAGAAATCACTTAGCAGTAGGTGTTTCTAATGAAATATATGCAGGTTCAACTTCTGCAGCAGATAGACCAATATTCACAGTAGGTATAGGCACTCACTCGACTTCAATAGGTCAGTGGTCAGCTATAGCTAGAAAAGATGGTTTCAATGTATTATTTGATGGTACAGTTATAGCTAACAGTACTACAAATGCTTTAATTGACGCAGAAGCTACCGGAAAAGTATTGCTAACAAGAGAGTGGTATGAGTCTAAATCTAACATTAATAAAATTAAAGTAACTTTAACAGCGTCTCAAATTAATACACTAGGCACAACACCAGTAGAATTAATACCAGCAGGAGGAGTAGGAACAGTAATTAAGATATTGTATGTAATAGGTAGGATTAACTTTGGTACTGTTGCGTTTGATGAGAATGCTATATTTATAACATCTTTTGATACTATTGGTACTGGCGACCTTTTTTTATCACAAACATCAACAACAATAGAAAGCCCTGTGACTGATGGAGGTTATAATCTAATAGAAAATACTGCTATTAACGCTTCTGGAACAGATTCAATTGCAGTAGGAGACGGAACAGTAGATATTTATTTAACATACGAAATAATAACATTATAATTAATGAACATATTTAATCAAGACGTAGCTGTATTAGGGGATCTTACTCTTGCATTGGATAATGCGAGTGGTAACTTAGTAACAATAGATGTAACTGGTATAGTTAAATTTAGATTGCCTTCAGAAATTCTTAGTGATATTAATGGTATGTCTAAAGCTGTATATGATCCAGCAGCAATAGAAGAACAATTAATTGGCATTGAGGCAGTTCAAACTGTTTCAAATAAGATTTTAGATAATACAGATTCAGTTACTTTTGATTTAACAAAAATTGCTAATCCTGCAGAGGGTGAGTTGGCTTGGAATTTAGAAGATGGAACTTTAGACCTAGGAATGGGTGGAGGAAATGTTGTACTACAAGTTGGTCAGGAACAGTTACTTAAAGTTAAAGCTGATGTTGACATATCTGATGGAGATGTTGTCTATGTTACAGGAGCAGTAGGAGCATCAGGAAGAGTTACTATAAATAAATTTATTGCAGATAATTCTATTGAAGAAAAGACTGTAATTGGTATAGCAACAGAATCTATTTTAACAGGTGAGTTTGGATTTGTAACTATTATTGGAAATGTTAGAGGTATTCCAACAGACGGAACAGCAGAAGGAGAGACATGGATTGATGGTGATTTATTGTATGCTTCACCAACAGTAGCAGGAGACTTAACTAAAATACAACCAGTTGCACCAAATCAAGACATACCAATAGCAATAGTAGTTAGAGCACACGCAACAGTAGGGACTCTATTGATTAGAGCAACATCTTTAGGTTATCATATTGGTGAATTACATGATGTTGAAATATCTGCTGAAGCAGATAAAGACGCTATAATGTGGAGCACAACTAATTCAAGATGGGAAAATAGACAACTAGATGTATCAGATATATCTGGTCTTACTGGCCCAACAACATTCATATTTGATCAAGGATTACCAATAACAGTTTGGAACATAAACCACAACCTTAACAAATACCCAAGTGTTACTGTTGTTGATTCAGGAAATACGGTAGTAGTAGGACAAATAAATTATACAGATTTAAACAATTTAATATTAACATTCAATAGTGCTTTCTCAGGGAAAGCATACCTAAATTAAAAACAATAAAACATGGCAGAAATTAAGTATTTAAGCAATCTTGATCTAAGTAAGAACCAAATACTGAATGCAGTAGTTCAAAACTTAGCAACAGCACCTTCAACACCAGTTGCAGGTCAAATATACTACAACACAGCAGACGGTAATATATATATCTGGGATGGTATAGGTGCAGCGTGGGTTGATCTTACCTCTCAAGGAAGTGGAGGCACTAATTTAACCACAACAGCAAACGGTACAACAGTAACTGTTGTAAGTAGTACTGGTACAGACGGGATTATAGGAGCAGCCACTATAACTGTTGCGGGTGTAATGACAGCAGCAGACAAAACAAAGTTAGATGGAATAGCTACTGGTGCAGAAGTAAATGTAGATACAAATATAGCTCAGGGAACAAGAACAACAACAACTGTTCCGGTGACATCAAGTACTGGTACAGACGCAACCTTAGATGCGGCAACGACAACTTTAGCAGGTGTTATGACTTCTGCTGATAAGACTAAATTAGACGGCATAACAGCAGGTGCTAATGTAAATGTAGATACAGATATAACTGTTACTCAGGTTGGTGATGTAGTTACTGTTTTGTCAAGTGATGGTACTGATGATACAATAGCTGTTGGTACACAAACTAATGCGGGTGTATTATCTACTGCTGATAAAATAAAATTAGACGCAATAACAGGAACTAGTACTGGATCCAATACCGGAGATGTAACTCTTAATGCAGATACTACGACTCAGGAAACGTTAAATTTAGCTGCACAGGAACTTCAAGTAAATAAAGCAACAACTTCTACTGATGGAGCAATGTCTGCAGAAGATAAAACAAAACTTGACGGTATTGAGCCTTTGGCAGATGTAACTGACGCTACTAACGTAAATGCAGCAGGTGCTGTAATGAATTCAGACACTACAACTGCAGCGATGAATTTTGTTATTGACGAAGACACAATGGTTAGTGATTCGGCAACTAAAGTCCCAACACAACAATCAGTAAAAGCTTATGTAGATTCTCAAGTTGTTGGTGGAATGACATACCAGGGTGAATATAACGCAGCAACAAATACTCCTGATCTAGAGTCTGGAATAGGTGTTTTAGTCGGAGATACATATACTGTAACTGCAGACGGAGCATTCTTTGCAGAAAACGTGCAAGTAGGAGATGTAGTTGTTGCAGAAGTTGATGGAGCTTCAACATTGGCCGGATGGACAATAGTTAATAAAAACATACCAACAATAGTTGACGCATCCACAACAGCAAAAGGGATTATAGAGTTAGCAACTCAAACTGAAGTTAATACGGGTACAGATACAGTAAGAGCAGTTACACCAGCAACACTTAAAGGCACGCTAGGAGTAACAGGAACCTTATCAACTGTATTAAAATATACTCAATTAATTGGGAATGGAGCTTTGACTTCAATAGTAATTACTCATTCTATCGGAGATATAAACGTCCAGTCTCAAGTATTTGATGCTTCAACTGGAGATTTAGTTGTTTGTGAGATTGAAAACACTAGTACAAATACAACAACCTTTAAGTTTAATGTAGCACCAACTTCAAATGAATATAGAGTTGTGATAATAGGGTAAAAGCAAGTTATGGCAGAAATTAAAATTAAAAGTGATATAGCAATAGACGGTTTAGTGAAAGCTAAAACATTAAACCTTTCTACACTCTCTACACAAGCAAGTGAAGCCACTGCCCTTATGATTAATGATTCTAGTGTCGTGGGTACACGAGAATTAGGAAGTAATGCTTTTACTTCTACAGCCTATCAACCTGCAGGTAATTATTTATTAGATTCATCAGATACTTTCACAGGTTTATTAACAGGTGGTGCTAATGCACAAATTAAATTAACAAATAGCAATGATGTATCTTTAACATCAACAAATCACGCACTTCAAGTTGGTCCTGATGGAGGTAATATATCCATGGATGGTAATGAAATAATGGCTAGAGAAAGTGGTGTTGCTGCTATATTAAGGATAAATAGAGAAGGTGGAAATCTTCAGTTATTTGACCTTACATCAGCAATTCTTGATGTTAATGGTAATGTACAGGCTACTGCATTTGTAACTGATGGTGGAGCTGCAACTCAATTTGTTAAAGGTGATGGTTCGCTAGACTCAACATCTTATGCAACAACTGCGGGAATAGGTTCAGAAGTAGAAGAAGAAATTAACTTTGCTGGAGGAGAGACTACTTGGGTTTTATCTGGAACACCTTCATCTAGCTTTCCACATAGATTATATGCTGGTACAACAAGCGGAGGAGGTTTAATATTGTTAGATGAAGGAGTCGATTATACTTTAACCGGCAGTACAAT